>Ga0207096_1131_pt1 | contig 13919 bp, 6 predicted proteins | sample Alteio_BWMinHeat_86_FD_153547 | JGI IMG/M metagenome (GOLD analysis project Ga0207096, IMG submission 153547) | Enriched cells from forest soil in Barre Woods Harvard Forest LTER site, Petersham, Massachusetts, United States -... | ecosystem: Environmental > Terrestrial > Soil > Temperate forest >...
ATCCTGGCCAAAGACATTGACGCGAGCGCCAGCCAGCAACTCGAGACAGAACTGCAAAACGTTTATCAGGTCACCAGCAACATGAGCAGCTCACCCAAAGACATTGGCGAGAGCGCGCAACGCGCCAGCGAACTGGCTGCCAGCCTGGTAACCAAGATCAACGAGACCAAATTCGACAAAGAGCGCGCCGGCCGGTTGCTGCAGGAAATTTCCGCCCAGGCAGACAGCATCTCCAATCAGGACACACGTTCGGCCGAGCAGGCTGCCATGGCCCTGGACAGTTTATTTATCTGTTATGAAAAACAGGGCAGCACGCATCCAACGGTGCGCGCGGCGATTGATGGATTGTTCCAGGAGCTGGATAACCCTTCCGCATACAACGCCCCGCGCTTCAGCGCACAGATGCACAAAGTCAGCGCAGCCCTGCATGAATCAGGCATAGGCCAGTAAAAAGTTTAACCACAAAGGACACAAAGAAATTGCTAATCGGGTAATTGTGTAATTGAGTAATTGCAGATTAATGCATAACCTGAATTGCACAATTACCAAATTACGCAGTTACCCGATTACACAATTCTTCATTGAAGCAATGACCCGATGAATCAATTTCTCTGTGCCCTTTGTGGTTAAACCTACAACGTCGGATTGCGCGGGAATTTCAAATACGGCAGACGCACTCCGCGCAGCATCAACTGATCCGCGCGCATGGCTGCCGGAGCGGAGAATCCCTGAGAACCCTGATCTGAGACGTAATCATCCTGCTCTACGCCATCGCCGCTGATTCCCAGACCTCCTACCAGCACACCATTTTTGTAAAGCGGGACGCTTCCGGGAAAGAAAACAATTCCACTCTGATTAGGATTGGCGGGCTGGCTTCCGTTGGTGCAGGGGTTTGCCACATCGAATTGATAAAGACTGAAAAACGGTCCGGGCATGGTGCCGTCAATTCCCGGAGGAAAGAAAGGCTGAGCGCCAAAGCTGATGGTGCGGTTGGTCACGGCGGTCCCGGGAGGCACGCCGGGAAGATCGGCGGGATTTACCGTGGCGCTGCTGAAATAGACCATGTTGCGCGCCTTGGCGACGGCAACATCAATGCTGAAGACGGTAGAGTCGGACATGCGATTCAGCGCGAGGAGGCTGCCATCCAGATCGACAACCGCGATGGCGAACTTCGCTCTCTGGCCATCGGGCAGGCGGATGACTGCACGCGTCTGATTTGCATTGGCAATCGCCTGGTTCACGATGCTCTGCACATCGGCTTGCGTCAGGCCGCCGATGACCCCGGCTTTTACCTGCACTAAATCTCCCTCGGGCACCTGACCGGGGCTCGCGACTGGGCCAACGACAAAACCCCCGCTAAACACACCCACAGTCGTGCCGACAGGCCGCGTGGTTTGAGTGACGAAGGGCAACGAAATGCCATCAATCACCACGACCCCAGGCGGCGCAGGGTTCGCGCCAAAGCCCGCACCTACAGCACCGGAAAACGCGGCGAATTCGGCAACATCGGGAGAGGCGCCTGCTACGCCAACGCCTCCAACCAGGCGTCCGTTTTTGAATAGAGGTACACCGCCGGGATTGACCGCATTAGGGTTGGAATCGAAGGTATCCACCTTGCCGGTGATAATCCCCAGGCCGAGCGCGCCTCCACCGATAGAACGTGCCGGCGTAACCGCTTGCCCCGGAAGGAAGGTCGCGTTCAGGGGACATCCGCGATTGGTGTTCTCAATGCCATAAAGGGCGGCGTTGGCTGCATTCGTGATTCCCGGCGGGAAGTGTATCCCGCTGATATAGCGCACAGTTCGGGAAGAGAGCGGCGCCTGATCGTTGCTGAAGAAAGAAGCCGTGCGGGCAAGAGCAACTGCGAGTTCGGTGGTTGGCACGCTGGCGCCGAAGTTCCCTGTGGCGGTTGCCGGAGCTCCTGACTTCTGATAGACCGCCAGGATGTTTCCTCCGCGATCGGTCACCGCGATTACGAAAGCAGCATTCACCGACACGGCGGCGTTCTGCACAACGCTTTGCACATCGGCTGCAGTCAGGGTCTGCACCGGCCCCGGAGGCGGTGGCGTGGGGGCGGGAGTGCGGCCTGAGCCGCATCCGATATTTCCGATAATAACGGCTATCAGAACAAAAATAAAAATGATGGTAGAGAATGCAATCTTTGACATGGATGTGCGCTTTGACATTCCCGGTGATTCCCCGCTCTTTGGCTTGGGTAACTGCGTAGTCTATCAACTTCGCCCTCTGGGAGCGAGGAAACGGGGCACAAGCGAAGTCCAGCCCGCAGATTTATGCCTGATTTTTCATTGATTTTTCATTAACACCAGCTAGGATTGACATGCGGATTTTGTGCACCTGACAAGCCGCTTAAGTTCCTGAAAAGAAAAATATTCCAACACTCTCTTCAAAAATGACACATCTTATCAATAGAGGGATTCCTAAACAGGCGAAATTACATATAATGACGGGGCCGCCTCCCACTCGAGAGTGAAAATGCGTTTACTTACGCGGTTATTGCTGGCCGGGCTCTTCGCATGTGTAGTCGCATCTGGTGCTTTCGCCCAGGTTGGCCCGGTTCTTCTCACGATCAGTCCTGGTAATTCTTCCACCACAGTTGGAACTCCGCAGCAGATGACGGCGCGCTTTGCATTCATTGGGAACAAATCAGGTGGAAAAGATGTGACGCAACGGGTCACGTGGGTCTCCTCGAACGCCACTATTGCTACTATCAACAATTCAGGAAGCATCACACCGATCGGCCGCGGAACTGTAACCATCACCGCCACCAGCGGACCATTTCACGCATCAACGACCTTCACTGTCATTCCGAGTGGCCCTACCGTCTCTTCTATCGCAGTTACGCCCGCCGCTCCTTTTGTAGCCCTAGGACTAAAACAGCAGTTCATAGCAACTGCTAGTTTTTCGGACAGCAGCACGCAAAACGTGACCGCCGCCGCCGGGTGGAGCTCAACCATGAGTTCGGTAGCAACGATAACCGGAGGACTTGCACGCACGCTCAGCCAAGGCACAACTACGATTATGGCTACCTTCGGTGGCAAAAACGGGTCAACCACGCTCACGGTAACGGCACCTGTGTTCCAGCGGGTGAGCGTCGCTCCACAGAATTTTTCGCTGGGGTTTGGCTTGACGCAGCAGTACTCGGCTTTCGCCGTCTACTCCGATAACAGCACTGTGAATGTAACGAGCTCCTCCACCTGGAACTCAACAAGTAGCGGCGTGGCCACGGTAGGCGCAACCACCGGCTTGGTTACAAGCCAGGGTCCAGGCACAACCACGATTTCCGCCCAATACAATGCAATGATGGGTTCAACCCAGTTGACGGTCATTCTGCCAACTTCAATTTCCATTTCACCTCCTAATCCACAAGTGGCGCTTGCGGGCACGCTGCAATTGGCGGCAATTGGCCACTTCATGGATGGCAGTACGAGCGATCTCACAAACTTCGCGGTCTGGTCATCCAACAATTCTGGTGGCGTTTCCGTCACTACCTCGGGGTTGATTACGGGCAACACGGTGGGAGCCGGCGCAACCATCAGCGCAACCGTCGGGCCCACCACCGGCACCACAAGCGCTACGGTTGGCTTTTCCAATGCTAGTTTGAATGGACACTATGCGTTTCAATTCAACGGGGCGGACTCGCAGGTCATTTTCCTGGCTGCAGGCGACTTTTTAGCAGATGGTAACGGTCATCTCAGTGGTGTCGAAGACTTCAATGGACAAAGCGTCCAGGCCGGCGCCGCTTTTACCGGCACATACAGTGTTGGGCTCGATGGGCGCGGCAGCGCCACTCTCAGCACGGGTGACACGCTAAGGTTTGTCATCACCGCGAGTGGGGCGGGGACCGTCATAGAGTTCAATGCCTTCGCTCAAGGCTCGGGAACAATAGTATTGCAAGACGTAAATGCATTTATGAACTCCACGCTGCAAGGTGAGTTTGCATTTTTGTTTGCCGGCGCCGGCGGCGACGGTAAAGTTACGACCGCTGTTGGCAAACTTAGCGCTGATGCTTCCGGGAACATTTTCAGCGGGGCCGAAGACGTGAATGACGGAGGAATTCTCAGCAGCGACACGTTCACGGGAAGCTACACTTTGGGCGGCAACGGCCGCGGCACCGCAACCACCATTAATAACGGCAAGACTACTCACTACGCTTTCTACATTGTCAACAGCAATGAGGTCTTGTTCATTGGTCTGGACTTCACCCCGGCATTTCTGGGCTTTGCCGACCGGCGCAGCGCCAGCACATTCTCCAATGGCTCTTTAGGCGGTGCCTACGTCTTCTCCGAAGGCGGAGTCACAACGTCAGGAGTGTTCGCCGCAGTCGGTCGCTTTAACGCAGATGGCGCCGGGAACATTAGCCTGGGAGTGGAAGACGAGAATAACGCAGGTGGGGTCGCGGAAAATCTTGCATTTAGCGGGAGCTACAGTATCGCTTCCAATGGCCGGGGCACAGCCACTTTGAACAGCACGTTTGGCGCAACTCACTTCGTTTTTTATATAGTCTCGCCGACAGTAACGTTTTTCATGGATACTGACTCCAATGCCGTTGTATCCGGGAACATAGAAGGCAGCCAGAACGGCGGCTTTTCGACTTCTTCTTTAAATGGAAATTTTGGCCTTGAATTTGACGGCGCGACTGCTGCCCCAGGTTTTGGCCTGGCAGTTTCTGCCCAGATGTCGGCCGATGGAAGCGGCAACCTTACGGGAACAGAGGACGTAAACAACAACGGCACGCTCACTGCCGATGCTCCCTTAAGTGGCTCCTATTCCATCGAATCCAATGGACGAGGCACAGCCGATATTACCGCCCGAGGAACCACTTCAAGATTCCATTTCTACCTGGCGTCAGGAAATCGCGTGAGGATCGTGGAAGTTAGCGCTTCAGAGCTTCTGCTCGGGTTTGGATTGAAGCAGTTCTGAAGCTTGGTACTTTTCCAGGACGGCGCAAGGTGGGAGCCCCGGCTTTTAAGCCGGGGTAAGGGTCAAAAGACTTTGGGCTTTAGCCCCGGCGTTTGGACGAGTCAGCCTTCTGGCTGAGCCTCATCGCGACTTTGCTTCTTGGTGTCATACTGGTGAGGACCATTTCCCGCCCACTGAAGACCATGGTCCCATTGTGGTATCAAAGTCTTAATTCCTGAGCAAACTTGGACTATCATCGTCCCTGGAAGCCTGCCCCGGTGCGCCGGGCGTGTATCTGCATCCAAGGATGCGGGCTTGTTAGAAAAAAAGCCCTAACGTTCTTTGAAAACTTTATGGGCTTGAACGCCTCTGCTGAGCTTTGGTTTTTGGCTAAAGCTAAGGGATAAGAGCTTCTTCTTCACGACCCAACCTGGCAAGGGGGGTACCCCCTAAACCGGTCCGAGCAATCCGCGTCCATCCGCGTTGAGTTTTTCTGAGAACTGAGAACTGCCTCAGCAAGTCCCCCGCCCTGACATCCACGTTAGCCGCTAGATATGCGGGCGATCAGCGTTGTTTTAGGGTCCTACCCACTACCTAGCAAGTACCCCCGCCTCCCGCTGCTTGAGGGCCATCCGCGCAAGCCAAGTGATTGCTTTTCACCTGAGAATCGAGAGCTGAGAACCGCCTCAGCTAGTCCCCGCCCTGACATCAACCCTAGCCGCTGGATATGCGGTGATCAGCGTTGTTTTTAGAGCTCTGCCCACTACCTAGCAAGTACCCAACTTTCCAGGTTTGGATTGAAGCAGTTCTAAGGCAACAACTCGTAACTTACGAACGCAAACTTCTTCGAATCAGGCGACCAGGAATTAACATTGATCGTACCTTGGCCTCCGAAGAATCTCGTCAAGACCTGAATGCCGTGATCCCCCTCCGCCGACGGAGTGGAATCTGCCTTGCCCGTCGGCAATGGCATCATGCGCAACTGGACTGCAGTCTTGAAGTCGTGCCCTTTAGTGCCCGGCGGGAATGATAGCAAGAGAAGCCACTTGCCATCCGGGGAGGGATGAGGGAACCAGTCTTCCTGGGCATCGGCGGTAATGCGCACCGCGTCATGGTCGTCGGCCCCCGCACCCGCGGCTGGAAATTTCCAAATATCCCAGCCTCCGGAGCGATAGGAATTGATATAGATCCACTTTCCGTCGGGCGAGTAGTCGGGCCCATCATCAAAGGCAGGATTGGATGTGAGCCGTTCCTCCTCCCCGCCATTTACCGCGACTCGATAGATATTAAAGTGGCCGCCGCGCTCTCCGACAAAAGCCAGCCAGTGGTTGTCCGGCGACCAGCCATGAAAATAACTCGGAATATGCGCCGTCAACAGTTGCGGCTTGGTGCCGTCTGCGGCGGCTACGTAGACCTGTGATCCTTTTTGAGGGGCGTGTTCGGCTGAAAACGCCAGCCGTTTCCCGTCCGGCGAAAGACCATGGTCGTTGTTGCATTTATAGGCGGGATCCAGGGCGAGCGCCTGAGGCTGCGCTTCGCCTCGCGCGTCCAGAACGAAGCGGTACAGCCTGCCCCCCGAGTTCGCCACAAGATACTTTCCGTCGGGAGACCAGTTGGGCGCTTCCCAGAGTTTATCCTCCGAGTAAACAACGTGAACGCTCTTGCTCTCAAGATCATAGATCGAGATTTTGCTGCGGACTGTGCTCGGATTCCGATTCGGGTCTGTTGCCGGGAGCTCCTGGATGCTGACGTTTGAAAATATCGCGGTCTCCAGCACATTCGCATCGTGCGAGCAAACACCCAGGCCGACATAGACCGGTCCTTGAAAATCGACGGTTGTAGTTCCCGAACGTACCAGGCTCTGTTCCGTTTGGCCCACATACATCATGAGTTGTGCTCCACGCCGCTCGACGCGCAGGCGAACCGGAGCATTGTCAGATGCTCGCACTTCAGAGGTTTCGGCTCCGGTCACGGGACGGAATTGGAGTGCGGTAAGGCCGTCTCCGTGCAAGGCCACATCGGCATAAGCCGAGTTCGCGTCTAAGCTCTGGCGCACCATCAGCGTGGCTTTGCGATGCCCCACGGCGCCTGGGCCAACAAAGCGGACATCCGCGGTCATGCTGAAATCCTGGTTGATGCGTTTCCATGCGAAATGAAACGCATCGATCGTCCCCCAGATATTTTGGCCGCCACCGGTTACGCGATACTCACCCGTAGCGGCATCGTAGGAGACTGAGCCTTTCCGTGGCGTTTCTCCAACATCTGCGTGGCTCTCGAATAGGCCAACAGCAGGCGGCGGGACAGGCGAGGCTATCCCTGAAAAAGCACCGACCGATATAAGTGCTAGAACGAAGCGCGGGAGCAATGACGAGACTCTCATAGGTTTAACCAACCCGGTAGAGTTTATCAGCAAGAGTGAGCGGACGGTTGTCGAGATGATTCTACAAAACAGCTGGGCTTCACTTGGATGCAGTCGCTTGACATCTGACGGGGGTATAATTGCTAGCTTTTCACAATCCCATCAAGATGAGATCTGGTTATGGAAGCCATGTTCAATCGTCGTCAGTTTGTCCGATTGTCTTTTGCAAGCCTGGGTGCTCTCGCCGGTAGCAAACTTGTCCTCTCATCGGTGCGTCGCCCTCTTGGCATTCAGCTTTATTCGGTCCGGGAACAGGTAGAGCACGATCTTCCCGGGGTTCTGGCAGCTCTTCACCAGATCGGCTATAAAGAAGTTGAGCTTTATTGGAACGTTTATGAGCATCCGGCTGCAGAACTGCGGCGTATGCTCGAGGACTATGATTTGCGGGCGCCAAGTGGCCACTTCAATTATGAAGGACTCGCCGACAAGCTCGACTACGCGCAGGCGCTTGGCCTTCAATATGTGATTTGTCCCATGTTACCGAAAGATCTTTGGAACACGCTTGATGGTTTCAAGCGAGCGGCTGACCAGTTCAACCGATGGGGGGAACAAGTGCATCGCAGAGGAATGAATTTCGGTTTCCACAATCACAACTATGAATTCCATCGGTTTGGCGACATCACTGGATTTGATACGCTGCTCGAACACACAGATCCAAAGCTGGTCGCCCTGGAGATGGACTGCTATTGGATTACACAGGCCGGTGAAGATCCATTACAAATGCTTACGAAACACGGCAGCCGGATTGCCATGCTTCATCTCAAGGACCGTAAGGCAGGATTTCCTTTCTCGCAATCTCTCGATCAGTCGGCCGAGCATTTCACCGAAGTCGGAAGTGGAACGATCGGCTGGCGGGCAATCCTAATTGCGGCGAAGAAACATCACGTGCGGCACCTGTTCGTTGAACAGGACTCTGGCGACCGCCCACCGCTCGACAGCGCCCGCATCAGCTATCAGAACCTGCAATCGCTTCTTTAAAAGTTGCCGGTGGTCCGCAAAAACCAAGTCCGCAATAGAACTGAAACCAGAATTCGCGGTTACCTCATGTTACTTAATGTTACGAGACCCTCGGTTTGGATAAACGAGAGAGTTTTTGCGGACCACAGGAGATCCTGCCATTGGGTCGAACGACCTTGTACAGGACAAACGGGGGAGCGTGACTTTCATGAGCCGTAGTGCGTTGTTTTGATTTCCTTAACCTGAAATAATTCCGCGCTTCAGGGCTTCGGTGGCCGCTTCCGTACGGTCCTTTACGTCCAGTTTTTCCAGCACGTGGCTTACATGCTGCTTCACGGTGATCTCGGCTATCTTCAGTGCTGCGGCAATTTCTTTGTTGCTCAAACCTCTTGCCACCATCCGAAGAACTTCCAATTCCCTGGCCGTTAGTGATCGATGAGACAATCTGGCCGCTAGAACAGATGCCGCGGTAGGATCCACATATCTCTCGCCGTTGGCGACCATTCGAATGGCGGAGAGCAGGTGTTCTCGCATTGCGCTCTTGAGGATGTATCCAGCTGCGCCGGACCGAAAAGACCGGTAAATCTCTTCTTCTCCGGAGTGAGTCGACAACATGAGGATGCGTGCGCCCGGAAATTCGTTCAGTATGGCGGCGGTGGTTTCGATACCGCCCACGCCCGGCAAGCGAACATCCATCAGTACGAGCGTCGGACGATGTTGACGATATGCCTGGAGCGCTTCCTCACTGGTGCCGGCTTCGGCCACAACCTTGATGTCCGGTTCCACATTCAGCGAAGCACGCAACCCCATGCGGACCACGAAATGATCGTCAACCACAAGAACGCGAATCAGCCCTGACTCAGCCACTATCCCATCCCTGCCGTGTTTGCAGTACTGCGCGGCACTTCCAGGACAACACGGGTACCGCGTCCCGGTTTACTATCGATCTCCAGATGTGAGCCCAACGCCTGTGCTCGCTCTCGCATGCCGAGCAAACCAAAATGGCCTGAACCGTTGAGAAAAGAATTGTTGGACTCAAACCCGCATCCGTCGTCGGCCACGGATAGACGCACCAGTTGCGGACAAAACTGCAAGAGCACGGTAACGCAGCCCGGCCGTGCATGTTTCACCGCGTTGGTCACAGCCTCTTGCCCGATGCGCAGCAGATTCAACTCAGCTGTGGTCGCCAACCGCTGGGGCTCGCCTTCTACTTTCACGTCAATCCTCGTGTGGTCGCCATTGGCCATCGACTTCATGGTTTGGGTAAGGGCCGACACCAAATCTCCCTCCTCAAGCATGCGGCAGCGCAAATCCCATACGGAACGGTGGGTTTCGATCATGCTGCGACGGCTCATATAGCGGGCCGTCTCGACCGCTTGCCGAGCGGTTTGCGGTGTCTGCTGAAAACAGTCGACCGCCAGGTCCAATTGCATCGTAATGCCTGCAAGTTCCTGTTCCAGAGTGTCGTGCAGCTCTCGCGCAATCCGGTCGCGCTCTTCGTGAATGACCACCATACGTATCTTCTCCCGGGCAATGGCCATCTGTGCGCGCAAACGGTCACTCACAACCACCAGGAGAACAATGACAACAAGAAGCACAACGATGCAAACCCGTAGAAGCCACAAGGAGTGGTTCAAGTTCCACCAGGATGGCGCGCGCAAGACTGTGATATCGGAAGGTGCGCTGATCAACAAACGAAACGATTGCGGTACTCCCCATAGGCCCCCGCTTTGCACCAGGCAGACGCCGGTCACACGCACTTCGCTGCTCGGGGAAATGGCGAGCATACGCTCCAGCGCGGCATCTGTTTGTGCGCTTACCGTGAATACCCTTGTGCCGGTTTGTAAAAGAAAGCTCGAACCGTCAGGCGGCCCCTCGCGCTGCAGGACCTTTGCGTCAATACTGACCAAGCGGCCGTCGAACCGCTCCAGCGGTCCTCTGAGTTCCATCGCAATTGCCGGCGAAGGAAATGAGCGGCCAACCTTGCGGAACAGAGCATCCTCCAGTATGGGCGTCGATTCTCCCACTGCGGGAAAGCCGGATGCTTCTACCAAATCTCCAGGTTCAAGAAGACCCGCTTGCTGGCTCAGAACCCGCAATCCCTGTCCGTTGGTTTCAAGAAGAAGCGAGTTGCCCGGTTGCTGATACACGAGAACACCTCGCACTCGCACTCGCCGGAAAACATCCTGGTCAGGAGAGTATCGCAGGAGCTCATCGAACGACACTTCCTTAGCTCGTTCCGCTTCTTGAACCAAGCTCAGCCGTGGCACATAGAGCAGCACGCCTACGAATTGCCGATGGAAGTTAAACAGAGTTCCACACACGCCTTCAATGACGACCTGTCGATCGATCCAAGCCGAAGCGTCGAGTTCGCGTGTGATCGGGACTCGAAGCTTAAAGCTCCCGCCACCGGAAGCAACAGTCATAGCCAGGGTTGTTTCTCGCCACGATTTACGGTCAATCGATGCCGATAACACGGTCCCGCGCACTTGCACCCATTGACTGTCGCGCTGTCCATTGGCCAATTCGTTCCAGGAATAAAGCCGGGCCTGTGGCAATCTGCCCGGGCCAAGAACGCGCAGCTTGCGCTCGAGAACAACCGGGGCAAATCGACCCGGTCCAGTGATACCCTCAATTTCCACCCGGTCGCCAAAATGGTGAGGAAAAACCGTTGCACGACTGCCTTCAACATAGATGCCTGCAGTGCCATCTTGTACAAAGAAATCCGGAGCAGGAACATCATCCGTGATGACTCCGCGAATGCGCACGGGATACCCGCGCTGCGCCTCCGCCGGCGTGAGCTTTCTCACTTGTTCTACACGGGTGAGTAAAGGAAGTGGCATTGACTGCGCCAATGCAGAGAACGCTCCCACCCAGTGCAAAAATATCAGCAGCAGGCCACGCAGGATGACCGGCGTCAGTCCTTGCTTGTGCAAAGGCGTCACGCCCAGATTTAGGTGCCTCATTGAATGTCGGTTTCCGTCCCAATCATACAACGGAGCCGGTTGCGTAGATTCCCAAAAATGCACTATCCCACTTCTGCCCAAATTGGTCATCAGATTTGCAACAAACTGCAGTTGGCACATAGGCATACGATCGTATTGTTATCGAGACCATCTTCAGGACAGTAGATTTCAACCCGTCATATTTCTAAAATCCCTCCTCGAACTTCACTACTGATTCGTTCGTGCGCGGATTCTCGAGATCCGAAGGCACGTTAAATTCCAAGATCCGAAAGCACGTTAAATTCCAAAGGAGAGAAACCGGTTTCCTTCAGGCCTAAAGATGGGCAACCGGCTCAAAATCATGGAGAGAAAACTTACAAACCTTTTGCAACTAACGCTAGTCCTCGCTGTATTATTCGTGTCGGCTTCGGTCGCACATGCTCAGACGACCGCCGGCTCCTTAGCCGGAAGCATAGTCGACGCTCAACACGCCACCATATCGGGTGCATCGGTCACCGCCAAAGAAGAGGAACAAAAGCTTCAATTCGCGGCCAAGACCAATGATTTAGGATTCTTCGTTTTTCCTCAGCTTCCTCCCGGTACCTACAATCTCACGATCGCACTCAAGGGATTCAAGACGATCGAGAGAAAGGGGATAGCGGTCCACGGAAATGACAACCTCTCGCTCGGTGAGATGACGCTGCCCCTTGGAGAGGTATCGCAAGTTGTGGAGGTCACGGCCACGGCGGCCCCCCTGCAACTGCAAAGCGCCGAGCGCTCCGACAGTCTGGTCTCTGAACAGATGCAAAACATTGCGGTCAACAGCCGAAGCTATCTTGACCTAGTAAAGCTGGTTCCTGGAGTCGTGAGCACCGTCGACCTAAAGACTGCCGGAACTACCGGACTTGGCAGTATCTCTGTCAATGGCTCCCGCGCCAACCAGAACCAGTTGACCATCAATGGTATCGGCGACGTTGATACCGGATCGAACGGCACGCAAAACGTCACATTGAGTCTTGATTCGGTTAAGGAATTCAAGATACTGACCAGTGCCTACCAGGCCGAGTATGGCCGCTCATCCGGCGGGCAGATCTCGGTTGTTACCAAGAGCGGTACGTCAGACTTCCACGGCAGCGGAGCCTGGTACCATCGCCATGAAGGTCTAAACGCCAATAACTGGTTGAACAACCTTCGTGGTCTTCCGAGGCCGCTGTTTCGCTTCAATGATGCGGACTATACCATCGGTGGCCCAGTCTATATTCCCCATTCCAAGATCCTGGAGAAAAAGGACAAACTATTCTTCTTCTGGAGCGAGGAGTTCCAGGAGCAGCTACGGCCGCAGGGAGTGCGCCGCGTTACGGTGCCGACGGCCCTGGAGCGTCAGGGCGACTTTTCCCAGAGCGTGGATAGTAATGGAAGAGCGTTTCACTTCATCAAGGACCCGCTCTCATCGCAGCCCTGCAAGTCGGGCAGTACCGCCGGATGCTTTCAAAGTGGAGGCGTCCTGGGGCGGATTCCGCAGAATCGATTGTATGCTCCGGGAATTGCACTGCTGAACCTGTATCCGTTGCCGAATGTAACCGGGCAGAAAGGCTTCAACTTTCAATCCCAGATATCGGACAGCTATCCCAGAAGAGAAGACTTGCTGCGGCTTGACTACAATTTCTCGCCGAAGTCGCGCTTTTGGATGCACCGCATCGTCAACTCCAACACCTTTACTTCCCAGTACGGGTCGTTTGTGTTGGGTCCCAACGTTCCCATCACGCCGATCTCTGTCGCCAATCCGGGCTACGGTTACGCATTCGGAAATACCTATATCTTCAGCCCTACGTTGGTCAACGAGGTGACGTTTGGCTGGACCAGCAACAGCTTCCTGATCGCGCCTTCGACGAATGCATATACGCGCACGGCTTCAGGTATTCAACTGCCCGTTCTGTTTCCGAGTGCCGTTCAGCTTGATTTAATTCCGAATGCAACCTTTGGAGGTTCCCGCATCGCGAACAGCCCGAGCATCGGTGGTTCTTCCTGCGCTGCTTGTGGTCCATTCCGTAACTACAACACAACCATTGACTTGACTGACAATCTCAGCAAAGTCTTGGATCGCCATACTCTCAAAACGGGTGTGTACATTCATCGCAGCCGAAAGAATCAAAGTGCCTTCGCCGATAACAATGGGAACTACAACTTTGGCGACAATGGCAACAATTCCCTGGATACCGGATTTGGCTTCTCCAATGCGGCCGTGGGGGTCTTCAATAGCTTCGACCAAGCCTCCGCTTATGTTCTGCCCGCATACCGCTATTGGAATATGGAAGGGTATATTCAAGACACTTGGAAGATCAACCGGCAGATGACGTTGGACTATGGTTTGCGGGTAGCTTGGTACCAGCCACAGTACGATTCATCGCTACTGGGTTCAACTTTTGTGCCCAGCCTTTTCAACCCAGCCAGCGAACCGCAGCTGCTGGCGAACGGAAGAATTGTTCCCGGTACGGGCAATCTCCTCAATGGCATCATCCAGGCCGGACATGGCACCTCTAAATACTTGACGAGCAACCGTGGAGCGCAATGGGGGCCACGTTTGGGCTTTGCCTGGGATATCGCCGGAAAACAGAAGGTGGTCTTCCACATGGCGGGCGGAGTCTACTATGACCGGACGCAGGGCAACAACACCGCAT
>Ga0207096_1133_pt1 | contig 13865 bp, 19 predicted proteins | sample Alteio_BWMinHeat_86_FD_153547 | JGI IMG/M metagenome (GOLD analysis project Ga0207096, IMG submission 153547) | Enriched cells from forest soil in Barre Woods Harvard Forest LTER site, Petersham, Massachusetts, United States -... | ecosystem: Environmental > Terrestrial > Soil > Temperate forest >...
TCTGGTTCTAAAGTACTTTCGTCATTTACCCGGCGGGCGATTTCGCTAGCGTGTCAAAGCATCGTGATTTTTAGAATTGCTACCTCCTATCTGCGCTCTTTGCCTTTGATCTAGAAACACGGAATTCGGTGCAGCTATCGCCCTTCATTCCCGCCTCAAATTGTCCGAGAAATGAGAGAGGGAAAAATGAGTCGAAATCTTACGAAATCAAGGTTTAAGGTCGGTTACGAGTGTCCATCCAAGCTCTTCTACCTGGACAATAAAAAGTTTGGGAATTTGAATGCCGAGAACTCGTTTCTAGAGGCTCTTGCCGAAGGCGGCTTTCAAGTTGGTGAACTAGCGAAAGTATATCATCCCGGCGGAATCGAAATTACCTCTGCCAATAAGGACCAAGCGGTGACCGAGACGGCTGAGTTGCTTAAGCGCGACAAGGTGACGATCTTTGAGGCCACCATTCGGCACGAAAATCTATTCATCAAAGCTGACGTTCTCGTTAAATCAGGAAGCAATATTCAATTAATCGAAGTTAAGGCCAAGAGCTTCGACCCTACGGAAAGAAATCCTTTCTTCACAAAAGCCAGCGTCAAGAAAAACAAGCCCCAACTGAATTCGCAATGGGAACCCTACATCATGGATGTTGCGTTTCAAGCCTTTGTGATTCAGCAAGCATTTCCGGATTTTGAAGTCGAGCCCTTCTTGATGCTTGCGGACAAAACTTCGATTGCAACGGTGGATGGCATCAATCAACGATTTTTTCTGGATAGTTCTGTGGGCGGCAGGGTTTCGGTAATCACTGCTCCAGGAACAACTGCCGCCAGCCTAGGCGCGAAACTACTGGTCAAGGTATCCGTGTCGAAAGAAGTGGAAGTAGCTTGGGCCTCCCAGTTTAGAGGTGGTCATAGCTTTTCGGAGTTCGTTTCCTATCTCTCCTCACTCCTAGAGACAAACACGCTAGCGGAGCCCGTTGTAAGTGGCGGCTGCAAATCCTGTGAATTCCGAATCGGTGCCGATCTCAAGTCTTCTGGGCTACTGAGCGGCTTTGAAAATTGTTGGTCCAAGGCTAGAGGAATCAAAGCTGCGGATTTTTCTCGGCCAATGGTCTTTGACATCTGGAATTTTCGGAGATCGGAACTTCTCCTGGCACAAGAAAAGGTTTTCATAGATCAAGTAGAGCGTGACGACATCGACCCACGTGAGGGTGCCGATGGACTATCGGCGTCGGAGCGGCAGTGGCTTCAGGTGGAAAAGATAATTGCTAAAGAAAGTACTCCTTATTTTGACTCGGAAGGTATGGCGGAAGAAATGGAACGATGGCGTTTTCCGCTCCATTTCATAGATTTCGAGACAACGATGGTAGCTATTCCATTTCACGCCGGTTGCCGCCCATACGAACAGATAGCATTCCAGTTTTCACATCATTGCGTAAACGAAAATGGAACAGTTGAACACGCTGGAGAATACCTGAACCGAGAAAAGGGGAAGTATCCCAATTTCGACTTTGTACGGAATCTCAAAAGAGAGCTCGAAGACGATAACGGTACGATCTTTCGATTTGCCGCCCACGAAAACACCGTGCTTTGCCAGATCCGACAGCAGTTGCTTTCTACCGATGACGTCTCCGACAGTCGGGAACTTGTCGCTTTCATCGAGAGCATTACCGCAAGCACAGACAGCGCCGAATCCGAGTGGTTGGGACCGAGAAATATGATCGATATGTGCGAGTTGGTTAAATTGTTTTACTACCATCCCCCTAACCAATGGTTCGAACTCGATTAAAAAAGTGCTTCCCGCGATTCTTGGTGAATCGAAGTACCTCCAATCTCTCTATTGCAAGCCAATTTACGGAACAGAAAAATGCCGAAGCACGAATTACAAAAACTGGGCTTGGGTGAAGTTTGATCCAAAAGGAAACGTTATCGATCCATACAAGATTCTTCCGCCGGTGTTTGATGACATAGATCGCGAAGCTATCGACAACTTGATAACTGAGAATGGTCTTGCAGACGGAGGAGCTGCTATGACCGCCTATGCCCGCATGCAGTTTAGTGAGATGACTCAGTTGGAATATGATCGGGTCGCAAATGCGCTCCTTAAATACTGTGAGCTGGATACTTTTGCGATGGTAGCGATCTATCAGTATTGGAAGCATGAAATTGATTCCGCCAGAGGAGGCCGCGATGAGTAAGAAATCTAAGAAGACAAAGAGAGCAAAAAAGAAAAAGGCGTCCAAGGCTGTAGGTGATTCCTCCACCACGGGCAGAATCGCAGAATTATATTTTGCTAGTCTGATGCTGAGTAACGGTTATGAACTCTACCAGCCAGTCGTCGATATTGCGGTGGACTATCTTGCAAAGGGAAAAAAGGACCGCGAAGTTCGTTTCCAATGTAAATCTCGATCTAAAGTCGATGCAACTGTCTTTGATCTGTCGCTTCCTAAAGATAAAAAAGTAAAGAACCCCACGCATGTATTTTACATGCGTGGCCCTGTTCAAGACTGCGAGTTTTGGATAGTGCCATTTCCCGTGGTGAAAAAACTCGCAAAAAAATCCACAGGAAAAACTGGCCGGAAGGGCTTCCGAATTATTCTCTCAAAGAGCGTCTTGATTGGTTTGCGGGATTACCGCAGGGAATATGGGTTAGAAGAACTCAAGAAATGGTGCCTAGAAGAAATCTGATTTGCGGTTACATTCTCAGGTGGGTCAAGATAGAGGATTTTTGTGAAAGAAAATTCATTAAATCAAACTTGGATCGAGTGCATCATGATCGCAATGCTTTCTGTAAATAGCTATCCGGTGGAAAAAACTCGTAATCTTCTTCCGAAATTCAGAAATGTAAAATTAACTGATTCCAAGTTCGTTGCATCGTCTAACATTGCCACTCTCACTGTCCTTCTTTCCTCCTCTGGCTACGACCGGGGAATGCTGACATGGCGATTCGCAGAACGCATTTTAGGTCTAATGATTTCTTTAGATTCCGGTGCGCTTGATTCTCTCCCCGTTCTTATTTCTAGTGGCAAGGTTGACACTGCGCTGGAGCTGCTTTGTTCGATACGTGGAATCGGACGCAGTGTTGCAATGAAGGTTGTTGAGCTTTCGAAAGATATCCAATGACAAATAAAGAGTCCTTTGCCGCGTTTTCCGAGATTCTCGTTGCTGCCTGTGCGCAAATCGGGCCTGAATTTTTTGCCCTCAATCAAGCGAACAAAGAAAGTAAGTATCGGGAGCGCGTGTATGCTTATGAGCTGTACCACATTCTCAGGAGCAACCTTAGATTGAGGCCAGAACTCAAAGGCCTCGTCTTGAATGGTGAAGTCGATAAAGCGGGCCGCAAGGATTTTTCTGACGAGAAGCCTGATCTCTTATTTCATTCTCCTGGCAGTATGGATTCGAATATAGCCATTGTAGAAATCAAAACCTGTTTCGGGTCGAAGATCGACGAGGCTGTAGATAATCTTGCAAAGTTTACAACGAACTATGGATATTTTGGCGGTGTACTCTTAGTTTTTGGCGGGCAACTGAAGAAACGACCTATTACTCCTGATCGTTGCCATCTGATCTATCACCTGAAAGCAGGAGATCACTTTTTGATCGACCCGGTGTAAGCATCGCCACAATCCTCCCTGTTTTTTCTCAACTGAGAGTGGCGGTGCGCTTGCTCCAATCTTTGCGATGGCGGAATAGCTTGCTCATGGGGCAAGGTTCAAAATTTATGTCGCGTTCTATACGAGGAATCCCGCGAAAGCAGGTAGACTCCAATTCCAGGAGGCTGAAATATCCTGCCTCTAGCTCGTGTCCATCTATCCATCCAAAGAAGAGGTCCTCGCCGTCGAACTCAGTCGCGTACCAAGTCCATGTGCCAAGCGTATCGAAGAGTTTAATCCAAACAGTAGGATCGGGATTTTTCTCCTGCTCGTAGAGCTTGGGCATCTTTTGTTTCAGTTCATCTGTCATCAACCTCATGGCGGTCTCCAAAAAATCTCTTGAACACGAGTCGCCAAATCTTTCATTTGTCGAGCCCATCCATAACGGCGATCGCCTCGTCCTTGATCCCTGCTAGACTCAGGTGCGTGTAGATTTTCTGAGTAGCGGGATCGCTATGCCCCGCTAGGAGAGCCCGCTTCTCTTCACTCATCCCAGCCTGGGCAAGGCGCGTATTATAGAGATGGCGAAATGTGTGTGGAGTGAGATCTTTCATGATCGCTGCCGTTTCTTTGTACTCTTTGCAGAGCTGTTCGATTCGGCGGGTGCTGTACTTCGTGTTGAGACGCTCACTCTCGAAAAGGTACTTGTTTTTTCGTCCGCTGAGGTAGATGCGGAGCTTTTCAACAAGCTTGGTACCCAATACGATAATGCGATCCTTCTTCCCCTTGCCCTCGGAAACGAAAGCTTGGTTCAGTTGGAAGTCGATCCGAGCTACTTCCAGGTGCGTGAGTTCAGCAACCCTTAGCCCGGTGCCTTCCAGCACCTTGAACATCAACGTGTGAATTGGATTCTCGATCACGGCGTAGAACTTCGTCAGCTCCTCTTCCGTGGGAAGCTCCAAGAGTTCATTCTTGTTGGGCCTGGGCACTTCAATTTCGCACCGCTCGCGCACGATCCTAAAGACGCGGCTTAGTTGATCGTAGTTCCAGCGATGTCGCCGAGCGTGCTTGGCCAAGATGCCCGCCGCGACAGCTATGCCCAATTTCGTGGGCGAGTCTTTGAGTACGAAATCCCGTGTGTTTTGGTCCATTTTTAGGTCATTATTAGTCACTTTTACCCCCTATTTCTTCGTGCTTGATGTAGTTTTGCGAAACGCGATTCGGGCCGCCCCTCGCTCATTTTCGAGCAAACTGCGGCCCGCCTAGTTAGAGCTATCTAGCTGATTTCGCTTACTTTATTATAACACAGCACAATGCGAAATGCGAAATAGTCCTTGAAAATCCAGCAGTTGCGCTGTATTTTGGCTAAGTCATTGAATTTTAGTCGGTTTATGGGATGGTTCACGAGTTAATTATTAATGCAATGCGTTATATTGGTGAGCGACGCTCATTGACTGCCCCTAAGCCAGCCTAAAGCTCGGACACCAAACAGAGGTGAAGTTGAACCGGATTGAGGAACAAAAATCCCGGCAGCCCCGAAGCTATCGGACTAGAAACGTGAGGCTCATTCTACCGAAGCCATGAACGCTCGGTAGCGCCCATCGCCCACCAGGGCCGGGCGACCATTGAGTCTCCGCCTTTGCTCCTCGTCCATTTGAGAGAGGAGCGAACTACGGTGAAAACAGTCCAAAACGAAGCCAGCGTTATCAGCCTGCCGGAGAAGTTAGAGAGGAAAAAGCGGGCGGAGATTCTGCACGCAATCGAAGCAATTCCCCGAAACGAAAAAATCTTGGGCGCTAAATTCAGGCCCATTCTGCAACTGATCGCGGTGCGCCCCCAGAGCGAGGCCGAAGATTATCTACGCCACCTCAAGAATCGCTTTCCCAATACTCCCCACCAACAGCTCCTCGACTTCCGCCGCCAGCTTAAAGAAAGCCGTCTGCTGATCGACCGCGCACCCTCGACAAAGAGGGAAGTGAAAAAAGACGAAATCCCAGAAGACATAAAACGAGAAGCGGAAGAATTACTCCGCAATCCTCAGCTTATCGAAATCATCCAATCATGGCTTTCTGACATTGGAATCGTAGGCGAGGAACACAACCGTCTGGCGCTCTGGCTCATGTTCCTGTCACGTAAGCTACCCACGCAAATCCATGCCGCTGTTTTTGGGCAAAGCTCTTCTGGGAAGAGCGAGCTGGTGAAGCGTGTTCTGGCAACTCTGCCCGAAGATGAAGTAATCGAGTTCTCCGCATTGAGCGCCCGCGCCCTGGACTATCAAGGCGACCGCCTCAAGGGGAAGGTAATCTTTATTTCGGAGATGGCGGCCTTAAGTGAGGAGATCGAATATACCCTTCGGATTGCGATGAGTGAGGGAAAACTCCAGAGGGGTCACGTCATCCGAAACGAGCAGACCGGGGAGATGGAGGGCGTAGCGAGAACCATTGAAATCAATTCTGCCTTCGTCATTACAACCACCAAGAGCAAGAGTGGCATCAACAATGAAAATGCCACTCGCCTCTTCGAGCTGTACGCCGATGAGAGCCAGCAACAGACACGGCGGGTAATTGAATTCATCAAGCGGTCCCACTCGCGGGAATACAAGTTAAATGAAAAGGCTCACCTAAAAAAAGTGGAAGTTCTGAGGGCAGCTCAACGGCTTCTGGAACGGGTCGATATAACAATTCCCTATGCTGGGCACCTAGTGTTCCCAGACCAGACCACACGAAATCGCCGCGACATGGGGCGGTTCTTGAACTTCCTCAAGGTGATCGCCTTTCTCAGGCGCTATCAGAAAGAGCTGAAGACAGACGATGCTGGCACCTATATCGAAGCCGACCTTGCTGATTACCAGATCGCCTACGACACGCTGCTGCCGATTATCAGAAACACACTCGATGAGCTTTCCCCAAGGAGCATAACTATCCTCGAGGTCTGCTGCCTCCTTCAGTCCGAGCTCAATAAATCATCGGCGGACCATGGCACGTTCACCGTCAATGATATTCAAACGCGGGCGGCGGAGCGGAAAATCGACTTACGTAATGTGGCCAATCTTCGCCAGGAACTTCAGGAGCTGGTGGAAAAGGAGTACCTAGAGTTAGTGAGTGGGCACTTTGGAAGGCGCGGCTCACGCCAATGCTTCCGCGTTCTGGCACGCTTCGAGATGGAGGAATCAACGGGGGCCGTTCTCAAGGTGGCTAACGCAAGACTAAACATCCTTTCACCCGAAGAGCTGGCCCAGCTCGTAGGCCAAAATCAAGCCGATGGAGGCCGCGCATGAAAAAGAAGAAGAGGCGCAAGCTTACAGATTGGGAAATTGACCATCGAAGAAGCCGTACCGCACACAAAAAGGTCGGCACGCTTTCGATGGACCTAATTGACTGGGTACAAGACATTCACCGCTTTCGGGCTAGTGGCATGAAGGTCAAGAAGAAGGCCCTACTGCTGGAGTCCTTAGAAGAGTGCCAGCAAGTAGTGGATTTACTGATCGAGGCGTTAAGATGAATCGCCAGGAATTTCTGATTAGTCGATCCGTGAAACATAAGCTGATCCGCTGGGCCACGATCTCCAGCAAAGAGATAGCATTTGTGTGCGCCGGAAAAGAAAACCGGATCACTAAAGTTCGTCGAATCAGGAACACCGCATGCCCGCCCTTTGATCCCCGAGCCTACATTTTCTGGAATTTACGCGAGCTAGCGTTCGTGCGTGGAGAGTTGAAAAAGGTGGGTCTGAAAATCCTCATGGAAGGGCACTCCCATCCAGGCAAGTGCCATCCACCGCATCCATCGCAGATCGACGTAGACTGGATGAAGACGGGTCACTTGGAAATGATTGTCTGCCCCCACGCACGCCACAAAGTGACGGCCTGGCGAATTAGGAAGTCTCACCAGGCGACGCTACGAAAAGGAAAGATCCACCTGATCGAGTTTTAAATGAACTTTATATACATGAAATAACACTAGGTATCTGTCACTAGGGGTGTGTCATGTATGATACGGTCGCTTTGATCAATTGCGTCAAGTGTGCTATAATTATACATGACGTTTCGCTGCGAAATAGCTGATTTCAGCGAGCTAGCCTCGCTTTTAACGCAAGACGAAGTGAGCCGAATGCTCGACGAAGTGGCGAACCATATCCTCGTCGCCGCCCTCTGCGTTGACGATTCGGGATTGCTACCAATGGTTAGGCGGGAGCTAGGCGAAAGAGCGAACGCGGCGCTGTCCGACTGCTTGAGCTACGCGCAAAAGCTCCTAGCGCAGAATGAATTGAGCCAATATGAATGCGAATACGCACAAGCCGAGATTGTTCGGCTGGTTAACGAAGAGGGCGTCCTCTTAGAGGTGCAATAGCCATGAAAATGAATAAAATTTCCATCTACCTAATCACAGCAGTGGTTGTCGTGAAATCCGCGCTATTAGGAAGCACCCCAGTTGGAGCTGTTACCACTATCGTCTCAGAGCACCCCGAATTTGCGAAAGAGGTTGTGTCGGGATCGGCTCAGGCTTTTTGGACCAAGCTTTCCTCACGATTTCAAAGTACCCGGCCAGAACAACCCAATCAATCAGCATCGCAGGGAATGAAGCAACCGTAGCCGTGGTAACGAGCGGCATAGGGGGTGACGTAGTTGTTTTAGCCAGCCTGCCGAGGCAAGACGCTCCTCGCGCCTGATTTCCGCTTCTCAATTTCCCTTCGAGCGTATTCTTCCCTTGAAAGAACGTAGCCGCGCAAATTACCAACCGTGAACCGCAAGAGAATCCCGATGCCTAGGGCTACGCCCATGAAGATGCTAAAGAGCTGAATTACTGCATCAAACCAGAAAGGCCCCAGCACCCAGGCGTAGACGTAGTACGCAATAGCTGAAATGACTCCAGCCTTAATGAGGAAGTTTGCAAAGCGGGTCATGCCGGTAGGCTCTTTGATCCAAATCTTTGAAGGGGCCTTTTGTTTGCAATGCGGGCAGGCATCGTCATTGATGTCCATGCGGCGGGTGCAGTTCCCGCATGTGATGTAGACGGGCAAACCGCCAGTTTCTATCTTCTCTAACGCCTGGCCATCACTATGCAGAGCTTGTCCCACTTTCAATCCTCGGCATTCTTATTCAGTTTGCGGACAAGACACCTGATTTTTTTCTTTATTATACCTTGGCTGACCAAGGCCCCGGCACTGGCATTCACCGGTATTCATTTTGACGACCGAAGAGCTAAGTTTTACGACCTTGATTCTTTCCACTGAAGGAGCCTTTTTGTTAGAGGGATCTTCAAAAATGCAGGTGTCGGCTGAAGTTGCGAAGAGCCAGTTTTCGCTAGAATCACAGGTAAACGTTTCCTCCTCGTGAGCGTCCATTCCACTGGCTTCCACTTGAGAGCTGTATTTAGTGCAGACGCTCATCAAGGCGAGTTTCTTTTTCTTATCATTTGGAATGCAGTCGCCGGTCTTGGGGTTTTTATCTACGCCCAAAGAATTCGAGTAGCCCATTCGATATTTTTCTTGATAGCAACATTTCTCACCTTTCAATGGCTCGCCATCACAAATTCCATCTTTCTTAGCGGTAGGCCATTCCGCGTTTTTCTTGGCACTTTCAATGTCGGCGGCAGTGGGATTACCGGCAGTACATTGCTGAGTCACGAGAGGCATGATCCCGTCCTGCTTTTTTGCCTTTTGCAGGTACACGGCAATGCAGACCGCAGTTGCATCTCTCTTGCCGTCGCTTCTCCCATAATCGACTTCAGCGTAGGTCAAATAGTAGGACACCGGTGCTTTCTCGCCAGCGGCAGACAGTCCTTGGGGGCCCATGACGAGCTGCTTATTTACCGTGCCTTCCATGTCGTATCTTTCGATAATCTTGATCTGCTTTAGGGAAGGCTTCTGCCAGGGTTTGAACTGCTCTAAGACCATTCTCTCTTTTACGAATTTCAAAACCTCATCATCTTGGGAAGATCCAAATAACGACCAGGCTGATGCGCCGGTTGGGGCGATTGATAGTGCAAGTCCGATGAGGAAGGTTATCTTAGTAGAGTTCATTCAGAGTCCTCACTGGCTGGACTTCTTTTTGATTTCTCCATCTCCAGAATCTTGAAGGCATCGTCAAGTGAGTTTTCGTGAAGTCGAATGACCTTACCGATAGTTCCTTCTGGCGTGATAGTCGATTGCCCTTGGTATCTATTGGCTGGGAGTCCAATCTTAGTTCTGGCTTGCCCCATCTTGCGCTCACAATCTTCACGCTGAGTGGTAACGGTTTTAACCATCTTCATCAGCGTGGTTTGGTAGTTCCTCTCAATTTGTATTCGCTTGAGAAAATCTTCCTGGGTAACGAAACTCAGGTTGCCCTTTTCGGTAAGCCCAAACTCTTCTTTCACATCAGAAGCCTGTTTCATATTGTCGATCTCGGGGAGTGGAGTAACCTCGCCGCTCCCACTTAAACGAGGATCAGCAACGTCTTCGCGGCACCACTTAAGCATGAAGTATTCGTGCTTGAGGTCATCTTCATATTTATTGTTCCACCATTGCGTGGATCGAAGCTCGTCTTGAGCGGAGGTTTCCCTTTGGATCACCACTTTGTTGTCCTTGATCCCAATAGTGGCATCAGTAGTGGAACCCTTGGATTCGATCCCAGCATCAAGCTTCTTTAGAGAAGATGAGCATCCCGCCGTTAAAATGAGCAATGTAATGGTGAATAGTTGTTTATTCTTCATGTTCCGCCTCTAGTCTCTCTCTCGTTTAAATGCATTTCGGCAGGCCCATTCAATAACTTGAGGATATAAACCTAGGTAACTGTCCGTGTGGATATGGACTTAGCCAATGCTTAACCTTTTAGGAGGCAAGATATGGCAAGAAGACCACCCAAGACAGATTACAGAGATCCGCTGTTGCGAAAGACGCTCTTGGCCCTGGCCGTAAATCTTGAAAAGACGCGAACAAATGTTCCAAAGTTGAGCCAGCAGAAATTGGCCACCCTGGCGGGTATAGCGTCCTCCACGGTATCAGAGATTGAACGTGGCGACGTTGTGGACCTACGGCTTAGTACTCTCACGGCACTGGCTGGCATTCTTGAAGTCGATCCACTTCGACTTTTGAAAATCAACGAAGAGTTAATCCGTAAATTTCTGACTTCCAAAGCAAGCCGGAAGCAGAAATAGAGGGAAAGCTGCCCCAGCTTGGCGCCCTCGAAGAAGTCATTTCGCGCATAAGTTATCGGGGCGAAATACTCCAAACGATGGAGACTTCTAACCCAAAGCCGGGACTAGCTTCTACCCACTTGCTAGCCCCAGAAGTCATGCCGCGAGGAAGTTTTTTCTGGGGGTAAGCTGCTGCATTTAAATCGTATTTTCATATGGTGTCCTATTCTTATCTGCTCAAAATCCCTGGCCACTTTCATGAGCAAAAACATTAAAATACTGATTTAGTCAACTATTGTTCGTTTTTGCGCTGCGCTTATAGCGATAGCACGCACGCGCTATCGTCAAACGCGCGATTGTTGATCGTAAGGGAAATGCGTGCGCGTAGCGCGTGCTCAATACGACGCTTTGCTGCTCAAAGCGTGCTCGTATTTCGCATTTCAAAAAAATGTACGAAACGCTTTTGCGGTCGCATCATTTCGAGCGACGCTTCCACTGTCGGTCACGCCATTGATTCAGGGATTGCTTCATGAGCCGGGCCGTAATGACTTTGAGTTTTACAAGCATCACGAGCAGACGCTTCAATTGCTCTCGCCCGCCCCACATCAGCAAGCTTTTTCCTCACACTCATCGCAGAGGTAATTGGCGGCGAACACCTCATCAATCGGCTGATCATCCAACGCCAAGACGTGCTCCTGCACACCGCAGCTCGTACAACTCAAAATGCTAGCGGCGGCTAATAGAACATCATCAATAAGCTCTTCCGATTTGCTTGGAATCACGATGCCCCCATCGAACGTAAACAATGAGATTACATATACGTATCAGCCGGATAAAGCCAGATCAGCTCGCCTTGCTTTTGAAAACCCAGCTCCAATCTGGCACAGCCACGCCCCGGGAGCGCCACCTGAATAGTTTTCCAGCATTAGCAAGGTCACGCACTTTATCTATTGCACACCTAAACGATGCAGGATGCGTCGTTCCAGTATGAACGCAGCCTCTCTTTCGGCACTCCAAGTAAACCGAATACCAGCCGCCACCTCCAATCAGCGATTCACAATAGGAACAGAACAGCTTCCACTTGCTCTTCCGCTCCCAATCGGACTCGATATTGTAGATTTTCATGTGCCTGGCGAAAGCGTCGTACCCTAGCACGTTCATCTTGGAAATGAAGTCGCGCTCACTTTTGATCACGAGGCTGGTATTCTCCAGCGAACTAGCGTTCTTAAATATTTTGCGGATTAAGGGTTTGTTATCGTATGTAGTTTCAGCCCTATTGCTTGCTCCTTCCTTGCCGCTTTCTTTGAAATACAGCTTTTCCTTGGGCCCATCTGGCCACTCCCCAACAAGCCAATGCCGTTGCTTGGAGCCTCCAGATTTGAACGAGCGCGAGCTGCCTTCCACGGGTTTCTTGTCCTCCGGCTTAAATTTCCATTCATGCAAGTTATTCTCGAAGCTCACTGCCATGACGGGATTCTCTGGCAGTTCCACCCTGGGCGCCGTGAGCATGTCATGGCAGGCTTCAACATGGGCAAATGATACATTTAGGAACTTGCGTTTGATCTTCAGTCCTACCTTTTCAAGAAAGTACTGTTGGATAGAAAACTTGGCCTCGTTGAGCAGCAAGAAAAAAAGTTCATAGCCGCACTCCCTAATCTGGGGTTCCCGAGTACCGTCCCTAAGAAGCCTCAACCGAAGATCCGAGGCGATTACATTATTATCTTGGCGATAGAGCGACCTGTATCTTTGAATCCCATAAAGCCCCTTGTAAAATTGAAAAAGCTCGAAGTTGAAATTGAAATGAAAAAAGTAGCTCAAATGGAAATACGCGCCATTGTTGGTTAAAAACATTTTTCCCTCAGAGGAGTCGCTGACGAGATATGGGTTGTTGAAAACGTGAACCTTCTTTCCAATTAGGAATCTCGAAAACCAATCCCCATATTCTGATCTATCGAAGTAGGTATAGATGGTAAAATTACAGAGATCGAATAGGTGTGAATGTTTGTCCTTTAGTGAAAGATATTTATTGCATCTTGACATGATATAACCTCATTTTATTTAAATGTTAGGGAACTTTTGATTGAATATGACCTTGAAGGTCTAGTGAGAAATGCAAAATCACTTACGTACAGTGGGTAATAAATCGCAATTCCAGGAATAAAAAGTTACGGAAATAACGATAATCCATCAGTGTTCAGAGAGTATTACTGAAAGTAGCCCCATTGTTTTTCCTTATCTGGAACTAAATAAAGGGCGTTCCTATCCCTTAGAAGCAGAATTGCTTTCGATTGGTTGCTTTAATTTTACAATTTTTTTTCGCCACACTGGCGAGAGGAAAGAGCCGTCCGTGGCCCCTAGTCATCGGATCAGTTGGAAAGTGATTTCATGAATTCGCCTGGCGGTATCGGGATCTCTTCACCGTAGGAATCGGCCCCATCCGCCACCTCCCCCGTTTTCACATCGTAGGTGAACGGAAACGGCTGGTCATTGTGGCGCTCTAGCCCACGCTGGGCGATCCGTCCAGCAGCCAAGGTCAATGCTAAAGACATATGGTAGATTTGTTGTTCAGCTGGATCTTTTGGCTCCTTGAGCTTGGAAAATTCTTCTTCCAATGAAAGAGACACCTTGAGCAGATTGGACGACATCTCCCCATCCATGACCTTGCGATCAGACATGGCGATGGAATAGAGATAGGCGGCCTCATTATTTAGTCCGAACAGTTTCTTATTTTTCATGACTTTCTCCTATTATTGAACCCCGGCCACTCAACTGGGGATTGTTAAAGCCTTACGGTCGAGTGAAACCGCACGAACAAGCCCGGAGGCGAGTTCACGGCTTGGTTAAATTTTACATTTTCTAAAAAGGGGGATTTCCGGATTGCTTTCATGACTTACCCAGTTTTCTGACGAGCTGGATATTCTCCGGGTACTTTCCCGGCCCACCCTTGATGAGCGTTTTGACAAACCTTATCGCCTCTATGGTTTTATGAAGTCCGCAGGCATCCAGAAATTCGATGTAGGCTTTTTCGTTGGCCACGAGCGCCTTCAGTTGCATAATGTATCGCTCCATCACAATGACATTGTGGGCGATGGCCCATTCCTCTAACTGCCGGGTAGCCCTTGTGTCTCTACGTTGATTCCTGGCCGCTAGCTCAAACGGGGTCGTTTGGAGTG
>Ga0207096_1134_pt1 | contig 13862 bp, 7 predicted proteins | sample Alteio_BWMinHeat_86_FD_153547 | JGI IMG/M metagenome (GOLD analysis project Ga0207096, IMG submission 153547) | Enriched cells from forest soil in Barre Woods Harvard Forest LTER site, Petersham, Massachusetts, United States -... | ecosystem: Environmental > Terrestrial > Soil > Temperate forest >...
GGGAGAAGCTTTTTTAATTTATGATTAAACATTAAAATAATTACCTTTTAAATGGGATTCTTAAGTATCTTTTCAAAAGACAAAAAGGAAAGTCTGGATAAAGGTTTAGAGAAAACAAAAGAAAATGTATTCTCAAAACTTACAAAAGCTATTATTGGTAAGTCAACAGTTGATGCAGATGTTCTGGATAATCTGGAAGAGATATTGGTTACTTCCGATGTTGGGGTGAACACTACATTAAAAATAATTAAAAGGATTGAAGCGAGGATAGCTAAAGAAAAATATGTTGGAACTTCTCAATTAAATTCCATATTAAAGGAAGAAATTACAGGATTGTTGTCAGAGAATAATACGATTGATTTAACTGAATTTACTATTCCTGAAAATAATGGTTTTCCTTATGTGATAATGGTTGTTGGAGTAAATGGAGTTGGAAAAACTACTACCATTGGCAAACTTGCAAATCAATTTAAGAAACAAGGGAAGAAAGTGATGCTTGGAGCAGCAGATACATTTAGAGCTGCAGCTGTTGATCAGTTAATTATATGGGCAAAAAGAGTTGATGTTCCTATTATTCAAAAAGGAATGCAAGCAGATCCATCGGCAGTTGCTTATGATGCGATAAAAGCTGCCGTTGAAAACAAAATGGACGTTGTCATTATTGATACAGCAGGTCGCTTACATAATAAGATAAATCTGATGAACGAATTATCTAAGATAAAACGAGTTATGCAAAAGGTAATTCTTGATGCACCTCATGAAGTATTGTTGGTATTGGATGCTTCCACTGGACAAAATGCATTAGAGCAGGCAAGGCATTTTACAAAAGCCACAGAGGTTACGGCATTAGCTTTAACAAAATTGGATGGAACAGCAAAAGGTGGGGTTGTAATTGGCATTTCAGATGAGTTTAAAATTCCTGTAAAATATATTGGAGTTGGGGAAAAGATCGATGACCTTCAGGTTTTTAATAAATATGAGTTTGTTGATTCTTTCTTTAAAAATTAAGTACCCTCTTTGAAAACTAAAGGCGCAAAGGATAATAAGATCAATGTAATTACATTGGGGTGCTCCAAGAATATTGTAGATTCAGAGGTTTTTATGGGGCAGCTAAAGGCAAATGATATTTCGGTTTCTCATGAATCAACAAGAAATGATGCCAATATAATTGTTATTAATACCTGTGGTTTTATAGATAATGCTAAACAAGAGAGCATTGATACAATTCTATTTTATGCAAGAGAAAAGGAGGAAGGGAAAATAGATAAATTAATTGTTACAGGTTGCCTTTCCGAGCGGTACAAACCTGAATTGGAAAAGGAAATAAAAAATGTTGATGCTTATTTCGGAACACATGATCTTCCAAAACTATTAAAAACTTTAGGGGCTGATTATAAACATGAATTAATTGGAGAAAGAATATTAACTACGCCTTCTCATTATGCTTATTTAAAAATTTCAGAAGGATGTGATCGCCCTTGTTCTTTTTGCGCAATTCCATTGATGCGTGGAAATCATGTTTCACGACCAATGGATGATTTGGTAAAGGAGGCAAATCATCTTGCTAAAAATGGAACTAAGGAATTGATAATAATTGCGCAAGATTCGACTTATTATGGTATTGATATTTATAAGGAAAGAAAACTTGCTGAGTTACTGAAACGCTTGTCAGATGTGGAAGGTATTGAATGGATTCGCTTGCATTATGCATTTCCAACTGGGTTTCCATTAGATGTTCTAGATGTGATGAGAGAACGAAGTAACATTTGTAATTATCTGGATATTCCTTTGCAACATATAAGCGATAAATTGCTTCAATCCATGCGAAGAGGAAATACAAAAGCTAAGACAATTGAATTGATTGATACCATCAGAAATAAAGTTCCTGGCATTGCGATTAGAACAACAATGATTGCTGGTTATCCTGGTGAGACTGAAAAGGAACATGAGGAATTACTTGAGTTTATTGAGCAAATGAAATTCGATAGGCTTGGTGTTTTTACTTATTCTCATGAAGAAAATACTCATGCATATAATTTAATTGATGATGTTCCTGAAGAGGTGAAAAAGAATAGAGTGGAAGCAATCATGGAATTGCAACAAGGTATTTCTTTGGAGATTAATAAAAGAAAAACCAATAAAATATTTAAAGTTTTAATTGATAGAAAAGAAGGAAATTATTTTATTGGAAGAACTGAGCTTGATTCCCCTGAAGTAGATAATGAAGTTTTGATTGACGCCACTAAATGTTATTTATCTATTGGAAAATTTGCCAATATTAAAATCACCAATGTTACTGAGTTTGATTTATATGGGGAGGTCGTGTAGAATTATTATTACAGCAAAAAATATTAATGCAACATGCAAAAAACGCTGATAGATTTTAAAAACATTTCATCCTTTCCAAAGTTGACTCGGGATTATTATTCTGGAATTGATGAATTGAATTCATTATATAAGTATGCTCCTTCAATAGAATCTTTTCGTCAGGCTATTGCTGATCGTTCTGCATTGCCAATAAATAGAAAGCTTTTAACAGAGGTTCTTTTGAAACAGAATAAAAATGCTTCAAAAGATGCAATTAGGAATATTGAATTACTGATTGATGATAAAACTTTCACAGTGGTTACTGGTCATCAGCTAAAAATATTTACTGGTCCTTTGTATTTTATTTTTAAGATTATTACCGTAATAAATCTTGCAAAGGAATTGAAAAAAGCTTATCCTGAAAATAATTTTGTTCCTGTTTATTGGATGGCTTCTGAAGATCATGATATTGAAGAGATAAATAATTTTAATCTCTTTGGGAAAACAATGGTTTGGGATACCGACCAAAAAGGAGCCGCTGGGAAATTGGATACCAAAAGCATTGTAATTATTTTAGATCAGTTGGATGAACTTCTCGGGGAATCAGATAATGCAAAATATTTACGTGATTTATTTAATAATGCTTATGAGGAAAGTCAGAATTTAGCCGAAGCGACGAGATATCTTGTCAATGAGCTTTTTGGTAAATATGGTTTGGTAATTGTTGATGCTGATGATGCTCAATTGAAATATGAATTTAAGGATTGCATGATTGATGATTTGATAAGTCATTCTAATTATACTATCGTTAATAAAACCATTTCTAATATTCAGGATGATTATAAAATACAAGTTAATCCGCGAGAGATAAATTTGTTTTATATGAAGGATGGGATGCGGGAAAGGATTGTCAATCCATCAGAAGATAAGTTTGAAATTTTGAATACTGATTTAAGTTTTACTAAAGCAGAAATATTAAATGAGTTGGAAATTCATCCCGAACGATTCAGTCCGAATGTGATGTTGCGACCTTTATATCAGCAGCGGATATTGCCAAATCTTGCATACATCGGTGGACCTTCTGAGATAGCGTATTGGCTGGAGTATAAGGCGATGTTTGATTATAACAAAATCAATTATCCGATTATTATGATGCGCTGTTCTGCATTGTGGATTGATGATAATAATCTTACGAAATTGAGTAAACTTAATATTGAACCCGCCTCTCTTTTTTCGAATACTGAATTGATGATTAAGGAATATATTCAGAATAATTCCAATTCCAATTTTGATTTTACAAAGGAGAAGGATAGTATCACAGAGATGTATAATAACATTTCAAAGAATGCTGCTTTGATTGATAAGACTCTGGTTTCTTCAATCGAAGCAGAATTGCAGAAACATTTGAATTCGCTTTCTTCTATTGAGGAAAAATTGATACGAGCGCAAAAGAAAAAAATGGAAACTACTATAAATCAAATCCGGGGAATCAAATCAAAACTTTTTCCTAATGATGGTTTGCAGGAACGATACGATAATTTTATTCCTTATTATTTGAAATACGGGCAGGAGTTTTTTGATATTCTGTTTGAGAACCTTCAACCCTTTGATGGCAAACTTGCTATCATTAGTTAAGGTTATATTTTAATTCCCTCCAATTTATCTTTAAGGAATTCTGCAGTATAGGACTCTTTGCAGTTGACAAGGTTTTCGGGAGTACCTTCAAAAACAAGATTCCCTCCTTCATCACCACCTTCGGGACCTAAGTCTATAACCCAATCAGCACATTTAATTACTTCGGGATTGTGCTCTATAATAAGGATAGAGTTTCCTTGGGCGATTAATGCATCAAAGGCTTTAAGGAGTTTTTTGATGTCATGGAAATGTAGTCCCGTTGTTGGTTCATCAAAGATAAATAAGATGTGTTCGGAATTATTTCCTTTACTTAGGAAGGATGCAAGTTTTATTCTTTGTGCTTCGCCGCCGCTTAGGGTGCTGGATGATTGTCCTAATTGAACATATCCTAATCCGACATCGGAAAGGTATTGAAGTTTGGTGACTATCTTTTCTTCTAAGGTATGTGGTTTTACTTTTGTTTCGAATAATTTTAAGGCATCATCAACCGTTAAATGCAAGAGATCGGAAATGTTTTTTTCTTTGTAGATGATATCTAAAATTTCTTCCTTGAATCTTTTGCCTCCGCAGGTTTCGCATTGAAGATGAATATCGGGCATGAACTGCATTTCGATGGTTACTTCGCCTTCGCCTTGGCACATTTCGCAGCGACCGCCATCAACATTAAAGGAGAAGAAGGAAGGTTTGAATCCTCTTGTTTTCGATAATGGTTGTGCGGCGTATAATTCTCTGATGTCGTCATAAGCCTTGATATACGTGACTGGATTGGAGCGGGATGATTTGCCAATTGGGTTCTGATCTACCATTTCCACGTTGGTGATGTTGTTGATATCTCCCGATAATCTATCTGATAAACCGCTTTGTTCGGAGATGCCGCCGTAGATTTTCTTTAGCGATGTGTATAATACTTTTTTTACCAAGGATGTTTTTCCGGAGCCTGAAACGCCTGTAACCACGGTCATTACATCTAATGGAAATTTTACTGTGATGCCTTTCAGATTGTTTTCTCGCGCTCCTTCCACCATGATGTATTTATTCCATTTTCTTCTGGTTTGTGGGACAGGAATCTTTTCGAAGCCTTTTAAATATTTTGCTGTGAGGCTGTTGGTGTCTTTAATCATAGTGTCGAATGTGCCTTGGAAAACAAGTTCGCCGCCTTCTGTTCCTGCAAGGGGACCGATGTCAATCAGTTGGTCGGAGGCGCGCATTATTTCTTCATCGTGCTCAACTACTATTACTGTGTTGCCTAAGTTTCTTAATGATTTTAAAACTTTAATTAATTGTTGGGTGTCTTTGGAATGGAGTCCGATGCTGGGTTCATCAAGGATATACATGCTGCCAACAAGGCTACTGCCGAGGGATGTTGCGAGATTTATTCTCTGGCTTTCTCCTCCTGATAAAGTATTTGAAAGACGATTTAAGGAGAGATATCCTAAACCGACATCGTTCATGAATTGGAGGCGGCTTACAATCTCTACCAACAATCTTTCGGAGACTATTTTATCATAGGTATCTAACTTTAAATTGCTAAACAGTGGGAGTAGATCTTTGCAAGACATCAACACTAAATCTATTATTGATTTGCCATCAATGTGGACATAAGATGCGTCTTTTCTTAATCGGGAACCTTTGCAGTCGGGGCAGATGGTTTTGCCTCGGTAGCGGGAGAGCATGACGCGGTATTGGATTTTGTAACTTTCGGCTTCGAGGTATTTGAAGAAGGCGTTTAAGCCCTCGAAATATAGGTTGCCTGTCCACAGGAGATGTTTGTCTTCGGTGGTTAAATCCCAATAGGGGCGATGGATTGGGAAATCAAACTTGTAGGCATTCATCACGAGTTTATCATTCCACTCTTTCATTTTTTCTCCGCGCCAACAGACTATTGCTCCATCATAAACGGAAAGACTTTTATCGGGGATGATGAGGTTTTCATCAATGCCGACAATGGTTCCGAAGCCTTCGCAGGTTTTGCAGGCGCCGAATGGATTGTTGAAACTGAACAAGTGAACGGACGGATCTTCGAAGGTTATTCCATCCATCTCGAAGCGGTTTGAGAAGGTATGGATTTCGGTTATATCTTGCTCATCAATAATCTCCACAATGCATTTCTCATCGCCCTCAAAGAAGGCTGTTTGCAGGGAATCTGAGATTCGCGCTCTTGTGTCTTCTTCTTTTTTATCAATTACCAAACGGTCTATCAGGATGTTTAAAGTATCTGTATTTGGTACTTCCTTTTTAGGTTTCTTTGTTGTTACTTTTACATCGGGATGATTGGCGAGGAAAGTTTCATCTTTCAATAAATCATCTATTCGGGTTAATTTATTATTGAACTGGACTCTTGTGAATCCTTTTGCTATCAAGGCTTTTAGTTCATTGACCAAACTTCCATGTGGTTTTATGTGGACGGGGGAATAGATGATTATTTTTGTTCCGTCGGGATATTTGTTGAGGGTGTCGGTGACATCGGAAATGGTGTCGCGCTTGACTAATTTGCCGGAGATGGGCGAATATGTTTTGCCAATCCTCGCAAATAAAAGTTTTAAGAAATCATAAATTTCTGTCGAGGTGCCTACTGTGGAGCGGGGATTGCGGGTGTTTACTTTTTGTTCGATGGCGATGGCGGGGGCTATGCCGCGGATGTAATCTACATCGGGTTTATCCATTCTGCCGATGAACTGGCGGGCATAGGAGGAGAGACTTTCGACGTATCTGCGCTGCCCTTCGGCAAACAAGGTATCGAAGGCGAGGGAGGATTTGCCGGAGCCGGATAAGCCTGTTATCACCACTAAATTATTTCTTGGAATTGCTACATCGAGGTTTTTGAGGTTGTGAACTCTTGCACCTTTTATGATGATGAATTTCTTGGGGTCGAGGGAATCTATATCGGATTTTTTCAAAATAATTAGGAATTAGGAATTACGAATTAGGAATTGAGGATGCAAAGTTAGGGATTAATTGTGGGTTAAAGTTATTGGCATTAAGGCAAAAAATATTTCAAATCGGAGAAATCTACCAGGCATTCGGAAAAATGTGCCTACGGTTCGGAGAAAATTTGAGTGCATTCGGAGAAAATTGGAGAGCATTCGGAGAAATCTACCTGGTTTTCGGAACAAATTGGAGAGCATTCGGACAAATCCGGATGCCATTCGGAACAATCTACTTGGCATTCGGAGAAATCTACTTTTGAAATCGAATATAGTGATTTGATTTAAGTTATTGTTTATCAATACATTAAAACATGAAAGTATCATTAATTATATTTTAGAAAAAATAAATCATCGAAATAAAAAAATAAATCATCGAAATAAAAAAATAAATCGTCTAATAATAAAATAGCATGGTGCGATAACCGATTTAAATGACCAATTTTGCATCGAACATTAATCTAATTAATTAAAAACATGAAAAGTATTTTGACACAGGAACAAAGCAACGATTATAATCGGGCTAAAAAACAGATGGTTTATTGCGGTTTGCCATTGAATGCACCAAAGGTATTGGCGTATAAACCTTTTTCTGATGAGGTGGTATTGCTTGGTGAGACGCTTGCCTTAATAGAAGGTACGGAATCGGATAAGGCGGTTAGTTCAAAGGATGTTACGAGTGGAAAGGTTGGTTTGAAGCATGATTTTGCTGAATTTATGGGAGGAATTTGTTTGGAGGCTTTGGCTTATTCCATTAAATATGGTGGTGGAATTGACAGTGTTGTAAAAATCAGGGCTGATGAGATTTTCAGGTTGAAGGACAGTGATATAGTTGGTTTTGCAAATTTAATATCTGATACAGTGGGACCTAAAATAGCTGATATGAATTTTAAGTTTTATACAACAAGTGGTTTGGATTTGGCTAATGGGATAGTTATGGCTGAGGATTATGCAGCAACAATTGGTCAGGGAGGGGTGATAAGAGGTGGTGGGACGGTGGCTGCGGGTGTAATTGATGGTTATTTTGATACGATTATGGATATTCAGAAACAGTTTTTCTTGTTGAAGAATCATTGGAAAACGAGTGACCATAGTTTTTATGAGGGGATTATTGTGAGTAGTGTTGTTGTGGATTCGGGGCATGTATTTAATGGTATAAAGGGAGTTGTGACTGGTGGTGCTTCTAATGTTCCTCTTGAGGCAACGATTACTAATATGAGAACGGGAAAATCGGTGGGTTGTAATGTATTGGGTGAATATATATGGCAGGGGTTGCAGTGTAAACTGGATAATTATAAGATTTCTTGTGTGGGTTATCCTGATTTGATTGTTGCTATCAAGATTGTTTTTCGGGAGACTATGGTTATGAATTTTCATTTGGAATAATAGGGTTAATTTAATCAGGAATTAGGAATCCTTGCAGAAATGCAGGGATTTTTTTGGTTTAAGGTGAAATGAGTGAATATTTAGTTACATTTGCCTCATTATAAATAATTTAAACCTTTGAAAATGAAAAATTTAGCTTTTATCAGTATTATTTCAATTGCTGTATTCTTTACAGTTTCAGTTTTATCTTGCTCAAAGAAATCGGATACTCCTGCCGTTGTTAAGGGTTGTATGGATAAAAATTCTTTGAATTATAATGCCAATGCTACGCAGGATGATGGGAGTTGCACTTATCCGCGTGATAAGTTTGTTGGAACCTGGACTATTAAGGATACTACAATAGATTTTACTAATTCTGGTACTGCTTATCAGACTTATATTTTAACAATACAAAAAGGAAGTGGGACAACAGGAATTAATTTAATTAATTTCAGTAACTGGAACGATACATTAAAAGCAACAGTGAGCGGGACTTCGGCAAGCATTCCAACACAAGCTGCATTTGGTACGTGTTCACCAACCGCCAATGGTTACATTACATTAACAGGCACTACTTTATTATTTGATGTAACTTGGGTTAATTGTGATTTTTATGATATTAGTGGTACGGGGACGCATTGATGGAATTTGTTCTTCTAATTAACTCAGGAGGCGATAATAATCATATCGCCTTTTTATTTAATAAAACTTGCGAGTGATGAATTTATTGTTGTACATTTGACCCGCAAATAATCAATTAATAAAATGAAAAAGGTAAATTTAAAAGTAATTGCATTTATTGTTCTTGGTTTTTCAATCGGGACTGTGGATGCTCAGACTAAAAGTGTTTCAATTACTCAGGGAAATGAACAATTGAATTGTACGTATCCTTTGAATAAGGGGAGAATTGATGGGAATTATGTTTCTTATTATGGGAATGGGAAAAAGAGAGCGGAGGGGAAATTTGAGGATGGTTGTCGGATTGGGAAATGGTCGGTTTGGGATTCGACGGGAAGGCTGCGGATGGAGAGGGTTTATGAGAATGCTTATGTTTATAAAACGATAGTTCCGGAGGGGACGAAGGATACGGCTTCTTATAGGATTGTGAGGGATGATAATGGGTTGATTAAATATTTTTATTTAAGGGAAAAGGCAATCTTTTGGAGTCAGAGGATTTGGAGGAATATTGGGAAGGAAAATAATGAGACGCTGTTTGATAAGGATAGATTGTTTAAAATATTTTATGATAATTTATTAAATGGCGATTTGAAAGTCTATGGTACTATTGATGATGAATTTAAAACGAAATTAGAGCTTTCTGACATACAGAAAATAGATACTCATAAGATTTCAATCATAAAATATAAACTGAAAGAAGATGCTTTTTTTGACACTGATAGAAATGTTTATGATTGCAGGATTATAGGGATTTGTCCTGTCGGACTTAATAAAGAAACCGGAAAGGAGGAGGATTTGTTCTGGATTTATTATCCAAATATAAGAAAATTACTGGGTAAGGAAACTATAATGCCTAAACCAGTTCCGAGTAAGATAAAGACTTTGGATGATTTGTTTTTTTATCGGGATTTTGCGAGTACGATTTATAAGAAATCGAATGAACATGATTGGCAAATTCAAGATTATGTTAAGGGAGATGGGGCGCAAAAAGAAGCTGAACGAATTGAATTGGCTTTGATTGAGAATGAACATGATATTTGGATTGGGTTGACTAAATAGAACTCGAAAGGTTAGCTCATTTATTATAATTTAAAGAGATCCCTCCTTCGTCGGGATGACAAATCGTATATTAAATTGAAGGTTTAAATCATTAAATTCCGTTCTATTTGTATAAAGATAGCTTGTTATTGCATAGTTTTTTTTATTTTTGCCCTCTACATGGAATTTTAAGCTTAATCAGAACTAAATTTAATATATGAAACTATACCTTAATGATATTTTTACGCCTGCCTACAATAACGAATCTTTTTTCCTTTGCAGGTCATAGTTCTGCTATCAAAAATAATTTTAACAATTAACTAAGAAATGGCAATAATTTGTTCATCTGTTCGTTACGTATTCTTGACAAATAATTTATAGCACTTAAAAGATACCATGCACAAACCTACTCTAAGCAAGAGGAACATTAAAAATAGTTCGGGGATAAGAACCCTTGTGCAGTTCTTTTTTGGTGGGGCAGGTTTCTTCTTTTTCCTTTCTATTGTATGGGGTTCTCAGCCAAACATAAGGGCAGATTATAGCAAAAACGTTATTCTTAATCCTCCGGATTCAAATACTAAACCAGATACTTTGAAGCCTGTAAAGCTGAGGTATCCTTTTCATGATAGTTATTCTGACAGGTTTTCATCGGGCCAGGATTCGAGCGGACTTTATCTTCATGACCCTAAGAATGTGAAGGTAACTATTGATTATGACCCGGAATATCGGGAATATGATATTAATGAAAGTATCGGGGATATGTATTACCGGAATCCTGATTATATGACTTTTGATGAGTATATGGATTATACCGAAAAGCAGCAATTAAGGAATTATTGGAAACAGCGGTCGAATGAGGATTTGAAAACAAAAATGAAGGGTTTTAATCCGAAGTTATATATCAATAATGAGATATTTGATAAGATATTTGGAGGGAATACCATAGATATTAAGCCACAGGGGTCGGCAGAATTGACTTTTGCTTATAATCGGTCGCATAATGAAAACCCCGCTTTGCCTCTTGCTAACAGGACGATTGGAACATTTGATTTCAATGAGAAGATTCAGATGAATGTTACCGCTCAGATTGGTGATAAGATGAAGATGGGGGTTAATTATAATACTGAGGCGACTTTCGACTTTGAAAACAAGATGAAACTGGAATATACCGGTAAGGAGGATGAAATCATTAAGAAAATTGAAGCGGGTAATGTTTCTCTTCCTTTGAACGGGACTTTGATAACAGGTAGTCAGACTTTATTCGGGTTAAAGATGGCAATGCAATTCGGGAGGTTAACGGTGACTAGTTTGCTTTCTCAACAAAAGGGACAGGCAACGACAATCAATGTTCAGGGTGGAGCGCAGACTACAAACTTTGAAATAAAGGGCGACCAATATGAGGCAAACAAGCATTATTTCCTCGCACAGTATTTCCATGATAATTTTGATAAGGCTTTGGAGAATCCGCCTTTTATCGGGTCCTTGGTCAATATTACTAAAATTGAAGTCTGGATTACCAATAGGAATGGTGCGACTGATAACACACGGAATATTGTTGCTTTCCAGGATTTGGCTGAACAACATCCTTATGATACCCAGTTTATAAGTTCAGGTACTTCGGCATATCCGGATAATACAACTTCAAACAACCTTTATAATAAAATAACAACAACTTACCTTGACAGCGTGAGAAATATAAATAAGGTTGATGCTATATTGGCAACCGTTCCTTCGATGTCAGGCGCAACTGATTATGATAAAGTGGAGCATGCGAGAAAGCTATCTACTTCAGAATTCACTTTTAATAAACAGCTTGGTTATATTTCTTTGAACCAGGCATTGAATGCAGATGAAGTGGTGGGTGTTGCTTATGAATATCAGATTATCGGAAGCAATAAAATATATAAAGTAGGTGAATTAACTACCGATGGAATAGCGGCTCCTAATGGGCTTATAGTAAAACTCTTGAAGAGTGAAAATGCAAATCCGACTGTTCCGATGTGGAAGCTGATGATGAAGAACATTTATTCTTTGGGGGCTTACCAGATATCGCCAACTAACTTCAGGTTGGATGTTTTATATCTTAATGATGCAACGGGGACAAAGGTGAATTTTATTCCACAAGGGAAAAATTTTAATGGAGTTCCGCTTTTAACTGTTTTGAATTTAGATAGATTAGATCAGAATAAAAATCCTCAACCTGATGGTGTTTTTGACTTCCTGGAAGGCATCACAATTAATTCGGCAAATGGCAGGGTTATTTTCCCGGAGGCAGAACCTTTCGGGAAATATCTTAGAAGTAAATTCGATACTACTGAGCAGTTGATAGCGAACAGATATGTTTATCAGGCACTTTATGATTCAACTAAAACTGCTGCTATGCAATTGCCCGAATTTGATAAGTTTTATCTGAGAGGTAGTTTTCAAAGTGCTAATGGTTCAGAGATTTCTTTGAACGCATTGAATATTCCACAAGGCTCAGTTACGGTTACTGCTGGCGGGGTTAAATTAACAGAGAACGTTGATTTTACTGTTGATTATACATTGGGGAAAGTAAAAATCATTAACCAGGGAATTCTTGCTTCAGGGACTCCGATAAAGGTTAATTTAGAGAGTAATTCATTATTTAATATTCAATCGAAAACCCTATGGGGAACACGACTGGATTTTAAAGTTAATAATGATTTTACTATCGGTGGAACTTTCCTTCACCTGACTGAGCGTCCATTGACTCAAAAAGTCCTGATTGGCGATGAACCGATAAGTAATAGCATTTATGGATTTGACTGGAATTATAAAACAGATTCGAGATTCATTACCAAAATGGTTGATAAAATTCCATTTATTCATACAAAAGAGCCATCGAGCTTTACATTACAGGGAGAATTTGCACAGTTTATTCCCGGGTATCCAAAGGTTATCGGAAGTGGCGGAACAGCTTATATTGATGATTTTGAAGCCAGTTCAACACCGATAGATATTAAAAATGTTTCTACATGGTATCTTGCCAGTGTTCCGCAGGGGCAACCAATATTATTTCCTGAAGCTGCACTTTCTAATAATCTTGCTTATGGTTATAATCGCGCCTTGTTTAACTGGTATAATATTGACCCGTTATTTGTTTTAAATAATAGCCTTACACCATCTTATATTTCAAGTAATCCTACTTTACAATCCAGTCATTTTGTGAGACAGGTTCTTGAAACAGAAATCTTCCCCAACGAAACTCCTGCAAATGGTCAGCCGACAACACTTGCTGTAATGAATGTTGGGTATTATCCAAGAGAACGAGGACCTTACAACTATGTAGTTACAGATAATGCTTATGCTAAAGGGATTCAGGACGGTTCTGGATATTTAAAAAACCCTGAAACGAGGTGGGGAGGTATTATGAAAGCGCTTCAAACTACTGATTTTGAGGCAGCAAACATTGAGTATATTGAATTTTGGATGATGGACCCTTATGTTTACGGGTCACAAAATGTCGGTTCAGGAGATTTATATTTTAATCTTGGTGACATTTCTGAAGATATTTTGAAGGATGGATTTAAAAGTTATGAAAATGGATTACCCGGAGATGGAAGTTCTCTTAATATGGATACCTCTTCTTCAGTTTGGGGATGGGTACCTGCAGTTCAGGCAGTTGTAAATGCTTTTTCGAATGATCCGAATGCCCGACAATTCCAGGATGTGGGATTAGATGGATTAATTGATGCCCAGGAAAGAAACTTTTTTAATCCATACCTGACACAAATATCTCAAAATTTCGGAGCAGGTTCCAATGCATATCAAAAAGCCTATAATGACCCATCAACAGATGACTATCATTATTACATGGGTTCTGATTATGATAATTTACAACTTACCATTCTTGACAGGTATAAAGGATATAATGGCGTTGAAGGAAACTCTGCT
>Ga0207096_1135_pt1 | contig 13854 bp, 10 predicted proteins | sample Alteio_BWMinHeat_86_FD_153547 | JGI IMG/M metagenome (GOLD analysis project Ga0207096, IMG submission 153547) | Enriched cells from forest soil in Barre Woods Harvard Forest LTER site, Petersham, Massachusetts, United States -... | ecosystem: Environmental > Terrestrial > Soil > Temperate forest >...
ATTACCAAATGGTAATTATAAGTTTGCCTGAATTATAGAGGTTTCATCTATTTTCGTTTTATGAAACTTCTCCTTTTTGGGGAATGCAATAAAATGAGGATGAAAATAATAATGAATGTACTTTGAGGTTGGAATGAAACCTAACAGGAACGCTAAAAAGTGTACCCTTCAGATTTCTCTGGTCCTTCAAATCCCTTGAATAAGATTTAAAATGCTTATTATTAGTATTTTTGCAGGCAATAATCACACAAAATAAATGAACACTTTAATATACGACATAAAAAGGTTTTTCAAAAATGCCAATGCCTTGAATCGCCTTATTATTATCAATGTGGCTGTTTATGTTGGTATTCAGATATTAAACTCCCTTTTCCATCTTTTTCTTGTTTCACCGAACTATTATACCGCTATCGTGCAGCATTTAATGGTTCCTGCTGATATTGGTAAACTGATATTGCAACCCTGGAGCCTGTTTACTTATATGTTTTTGCATGAGGAGTTCTTTCATATTCTTTTCAACATGCTTTGGCTATGGGTTTTCGGGCAAATATTTCTTTATTATAAAGGAGGGAAATCTCTGATTACAGTTTATGTGCTTGGAGGATTATGCGGAGGGATACTTTATATCATTGCCTTCAATGTCTTTCCACTTTTTGCAAGTTCCATTCATGTTTCTTACGCACTCGGTGCTTCGGCAGGGATACTTGCGATAGTTATTGCAACGGCAACATTGGTTCCGAATTATAATATCAATCTTATTTTAATAGGTCCTGTGCCGCTTAAATACATCGCAATATTTTCTGTTGCTTCCGATTTGATAAGTCTTCATTCGGACAATGCCGGCGGGCATATTGCACATATTGGAGGAGCAATATTTGGATTCATATACATCAAACAAATGCAAAAAGGAAATAATTTCGGCAAGTGGTTTGAGAATATTTTAGATGGTCTGAAATCTTTCTTCAAACCAAAACCTAAAATAAGGGTTGCCCACAAACGCCCCCTGACAGATGAGCAATATGCGGAGAAGAAGAAAGCCAATCAGGATCAGATTGACCGCATACTTGATAAGATTGCAAAGTCAGGTTATGATAGTCTTTCGAAGGCGGAAAAAGAAACTTTATTCAAAGCGAGCAATAAATAATTGCCTTTGAAAAAAATCAAATTTAATTTATCCACCTTCAATAAAATTGTACTGGCATTTAATTGTCTTGCAGTTATTTTTATGCTTCTTTCTTATCTCTCATCATTCATTTCTCCTGAACATATATGGTGGCTTGCTATCATTGGTTTGGCTTATCCCGTCAATCTAATCATCAACTTATTGTTTGGAATTTATTGGTTGATAACTAAGAACAAACGGTTATCTCTCTTATCATTCATCTCTATTCTAATCGGCATAAATACCTTCTTCGGATTTGCTCAATATAATTTCAGCGCTAAACTTCCTGATAAGGCAAAAGAGAATCATCGCATCGTTAAAGTAATGTCTTATAATGTTCGTCTTTTTGATTTATATAACTGGTCGCATAACTTTGAAACGCGTGCAAAAATGTTTAATCTAATCACTGAAGAAGCCCCTGATATATGTTGTTTTCAAGAGTTTTTCAGTTCAGACAGAGGGGATTTTCATAATGCTGATACCCTGCCACAATTTATGAAAGCCAATAATATGCATGTGGAATATACTATCAATCTTCGCAAGTCAGATCATTGGGGAGTTGCTACTTTTTCGAAGTATCCGATTGTGAATAAAGGGAAGTTTGATTTTGGAGGAAAGTTTTCAAACAATACTTGTATTTATTCTGACATAAAAATTAATGAGGATACAATACGGGTTTATAACATCCATCTTCAATCAATAAATTTCCTGAAGAAAGATTATTCGTTTATGGATAGCCTGATGGTTAAAGATAAGGATGAAGAGATTAATGGTACAAAAAGGATTCTAAGATTGCTTAAAACTGCCTATACAAAAAGAGCAAAACAAACTGATATGGTTGCAGAGCATATAAAAAATTCTCCCTATCCTGTAATAGTTTGCGGTGATTTTAATGATCCGCCATCATCCTATTCATATCATGTACTTTCAAATAATCTAAATGATGCTTTTCGGGAAACAGGAAGAGGTTTTGGTCAGACATTTTGCGGAGAATCTGTTGTTCCTTCTTTTCGGATTGATTATATTTTGCATGATAAAAAGTTTAAGGCTTATGAATTCACCACTGTTCATAAGATATTATCTGATCATTACCCTATAACTTGCCTGGTTGATTTGGAACCGAAGAAGTAGAAGAACGGCGATTCAGGTTTTTCTTAAACACGTAATCTATTTTAAAAAAGAGATTATCTACCAAAAATTTTCCATTCATACTCCCTCCTATCAACAAGGGATTTGAATAATTATCGCTTTCATTAATCACGTTTGGGTCTTTTGTTTTTGTTTTAGAGGATATTGTTCTAGATGAATATTTACCATTTTCGGCACCAATAAGATTTAATGAAAATCCGGCATTGAAAATCCATGATTTATGAAATAAGAGCACTCCTGCCGGAACCTGAATAAGTTCGAGGTTAGCGGATTCCTTATACAGATAGTTATAATAGGTTGGAATATAAGTATTCGTTTCTTCATAATAATTTATCTGGTAAGACATATCCTTTTTACTATAAGAAATAGATAATCCTCCATACGCCGAAACCTTTAATTTATTATTAATACGAATGGAAACAGGATATAATAATGAATAACTGACCTTGGTATTAGTTAAAGAATTGGCAGTATCAGGATTATTCATCACATTCTTTCCGGTTAAATAAGAAAAATCAAACAGATGAATAAAATTATTTTTACTTATATAAATAAGTTCTCCACCGGGAGTAAATTTAAAATTCATGAAAGCATTTTCATTTTTGTTATCATATATATAATGAGGAAAATGAAGAATACGAGGATTGGGGTTAATACCCGCAGTAATACCTAAGCCAAACTTTATATACTTATCAACGGTATCCTTTTTCTGTACATTGGAATTGTTCTGTGACAGACAAAATGATTGGATAAAAAGAAAGACAAAAATTAAAAAAGCTGATCGCATTTGAATTACAAAAATTCCTTAATAAGACCGCAAATGTGCGAAAATAATCCCCCGTATCCTAATTTATAGACTAATACCTGATTTATTCCGTTTATTGCCAATGAAGTTAAATAATGGCTGTGTTAATCATTTTTGTTAATTTTGCCCTCATCAAATGGAAGATTTTATATTTATAATAATAGTGATTTTTGTCCTGTTCAGGGTGTTCAGACGGACTATTCTTGTTTATACTGTGAACTCATTTCAGAATAAAATGAATGAACAGATGAGAAAACAACAGGAACAATTCAAAAGACAACAGAGAGAGAATAATGGCAAGGTAAAAGTTGATTATGTGCCTCCCGATAAATCTAAGAAATTCCGCGATAATGATGGCGATTACGTTGACTACGAAGAAATAAAATAAACCTACCTAAAACAAATCCTATATGAATAAAACATTGATGAACCAGATTATCAAGCATGGTTTGGTTGTAATTGGCTTCATTGCCATAACCTTTTTATATTTCAAACCATTGCTTCAGGATAAGGAATTGAAGCAACAGGATATAGACCACTGGAAAGGGGCTTCAAAAGAAATAATTGATTTCAGAAAGGCGCATGGCACCGAACCATTATGGACAAATTCCATGTTTGGAGGGATGCCTGCTTATCAGATATCTACAGCATATCCATCAAACCTGATTCAGTATGTTGCGCGTTTTGTTCAATTAGGTTTGCCGAGTCCTGCAAACTATGTTTTTCTTTATTTCATAGGGTTTTACATTCTTCTTTTAACTTTAAAAATTGATTTCCGGCTTGCTATTGTGGGTGCTTTAGCCTTTGGATTCTCTTCCTTTTTCTTTATTTGTATTGAAGCTGGTCATAATTCACAAGCTGAAGCCATTGCATTTATGGCTCCTGTTGTTGCCGGATTTATTATTACTTATCGGGGGAATTATTTAGGAGGAGGTGCACTCACAGGAATTGCTTTTGCTCTTGAGTTAAATGCCGGACATCCTCAAATTACCTATTATCTTCTCTTCCTATTAGCAATATTTATTGTAGTTCAGGTTTATAATGCTGTAAAAGATAAACTATGGAAACACTTCTTTAAAGCATCTGCTGTTGTTGCGGTTGTGTGTGTTTTAGGGCTTTTAACAAATATTACTAGTCTTTGGGCTACTGCTGATTATGGGAAGTATTCAACACGCGGTCCAAGTGAGTTATCGGGCAAAAAGACTTCAACAGGTTTAGATAGAGATTACGTTTTTGGGTGGAGTTATGGTGTTGGAGAAACATGGACACTGTTAATTCCGAATTACAAAGGTGGCAGCAGCAGTGTTGCTCTTGGAAGTGATGAAAGTGCAATGGAAAAGGTTAATCCTAAATACAAAGATTTTATTGGCAAGAGTTTTAGTTCTTATTGGGGAGATCAGACTTTTACATCAGGACCTGTTTACGTTGGTGCCATAGTTTGTTTCCTTTTTCTTCTTGGTTTATTTATTGTTGAAGGCACTGATAGATGGTGGCTTCTGGCAGGTTCTATTTTATCCATGATGCTTGCTATGGGAAAGAATTTTCCGAGTTTTAATTATTGGATGTTTGATCATTTCCCAGGATATAATAAATTCCGGTCGGTATCTATGGCTCTTGTCATTGCGGAATTCTGTATGCCTTTGCTTGCGGTTTTTGCTTTGAATAAAATCATCACCACAAAAGATCTCTTAACAACTCAAAAGAAAAAACTGATTATTGCTTCCTCCCTTGCATTAGGAATCACATTTCTGATTTGCATCTCCCCAACTATTTTCTCGGATGTTTATAAAACTGTTGACGTAGAGAAAGATGGGAAACCTGCCCTCGTCAGCGAATACGAACAATTGAAAGGAGAATTGACAGTTAACCTCAAAAAGCAAGGTGCAACTGAACAACAAGCCGGTGAAACTGCAGATGAAATTCTTGATAATCTAGCCACTGCACGAAAAAGCGTCCTGACTTCTGATGCATGGAGAAGCCTCCTGTTTATGGCAGGTGCAGGTCTTTTAATCTTTGGTTTTGCAAAGTATAAATTCAGGAAAGAATACCTGCTAATAGGAGTTGGATTGCTGATTGTCGGGGATTTATGGGCAGTGGATAAACGCTATCTTAATGATGAAGATTTCATGGAATCGAAGCAAATTGATAATCCATATCCGGCGCATGAAGTTGATAATGTCATATTGAAAGATAAGACTTTGGATTACCGTGTTCTTAACCTCCAAGACCCATTTAATGATGCTCGAACTTCATACTATCACAAATCAATCGGAGGGTATCATGGAGCAAAATTGAAGCGAATTCAGGAACTGATTGAATATCATTTATCGGCAGAGGTAAACATGGTTATTAACTCATTCAAAACAAAAAAAGATTCATTGATTGATATGGCTATTGCCAATGCCCATTGTTTAAATATGCTGAATGCAAAGTATTTTATCTACAATTTAGATGCGCCTCCTTTGGTAAATCGGCATGCTTTGGGCAATGCCTGGTTTGTAAAAGATTATAAAATTGTTGCCAATTCGGATGAGGAAATTCAAGCGGTTGGAGATTTTAATCCATCAAATACTGCCATTATCGACCAAAGATATAAACCTATGTTTGATGGCATTCATCCAAGTGCTGATTCATCATCAACCATAAAAATGACAGCTTATCTTCCCAATGATTTGACCTATCAATCCAATTCAACTTCGGAAGGATTGGGAGTTTTCTCAGAGATTTATTTTGAGGGTGGATGGAATGCCTATATTGATGGCAAACTCACCCCTCATTTCAGAACAGATTATGTATTGAGAGGATTGAGAATTCCGGCAGGAAGTCATAAGATTGAATTCAAATTCGAACCTACACTTTATTCCACCGGAGAGCATATTTCATTGGCAAGTTCTTTGATTTTGCTTGTTTTGGTTGGAGGAGTTGTTTATAAATTGGTTAAAACGATGCCTAAACCTAAAGAGGAGGTGAAAAAGGGGAAGGCGTAGTTGAATTTGATAATTTGTCAATCTGTTAATTTGATAATCCTGAGATAAACTTTACCAAAGTTTGGAACTTTGGTAAAGTTAAATCCGACAATTAATACTTAATTTTCTTCAATCATTATCATTTTATTCTCTGATGTCATCGTATTTTTACTTGATGGGATGATATTTTTTGTCGATAGCATCAAACTTTTGACAGATGTCATCTGATTTTCATCAAACAATATCATAATTTTGGTAAACAGTGTTGAAATTTCGACAAACAACATCAAAACTTTGTCTGATGTTGTTTAACTTTCGACAAACATGGCAATAATTTCGACTGAAAATGTCATGTTGACGACTAAAGTTGTCATGCTGATTGCAATCAGAGGGGGGTATTTTTATGTACCTTTAAAACGAATAGGCTATAAATCAATCACTTACGTGTTTCTTTAAGATTACTCCCTTTTCTTCCCGATAAAAGGAATCAGATAGTGATATTCAGGGATAATATTCAGGAAATAGGTTCCTAAACCATAAACTCCGGTCACAATTATTGAACGAAACAGTATATTAAGGATAGCTCCATGCAATACCGGAAGCAAATAATTTAATCCAAAACAGGCACCTATTAATAATAGAGTCAATAAGGTATTTTTATCGAATGGCTGAAGTTTAAATGTTCTCCAGATGTAAAAATATTTAATGGTATTATAGATAAAACTCGAAAGGCAGGTGGCAAAAGCAGCTCCTTCCATGCCCCAGATGGGGATGAAAATGATATTATTAACGATTGCCAGAATAAATAATAAGACAAGCATATAAGTCAGATAAATGTACTTATGAGAATAGGAAAGGATGGAATCATTGAGCCCTGTTGCCATGTTAATTAGTGTTCCGATGCTGATGATGAGCACCACATTTACACCGGAAGCATAATCCTTAGCTGTCAGTTGATAAAGATATTGGATATTGATGTTTATTCCGAGGAATAATAATCCTCCTAACAGCAATAAATACTTTGTTGATTTATAATAGATGTCCTGAATCTCTACCATATTATTAGTGAGCCATGCATTGGAAATTCGAGGAGCTGCAATTTTATCCAAAGCATTCAAAGGGGCTTCGATAATAGTTGGAATCATTACCGCAATAGCAAATACCCCGACAACTGCCAGACTGACATAGTGCCCTAACATAATTGAATCCAGACTTTTCAAAGCCATAGAGGTTAAAGCAGCGAAAGAGAGCAGAAATCCGTACTTCATCATTGCCCTTGGATTCTGAGTTTTCAGGTATTTCAAATCGAATTTCAGACTTGGCTTTTCTTCCCATATAACATAGATAATAACCAAAATAACTTGAAGCCCATAGACTGCAACATATAAATATATAAAGGTATCGAGATTGAATAATTTAAAGTAATAAGCCATCGTAAGTCCTATCAAAGTTGACCTGATGATAAACTCATTAATGAAACTCGGCACAGTAGTTTTGAGCAGTGAAAAAGCGTAGGAATGGATGACGCTTAAAAATCCGAGAATGAAAATAAAAGGAAATAAAAGATAGAAATAATGGGTAAAGAGTTGGGAGTGTTCGTAATATTCAAAAACATAAGATTTGAAGATTAAAAGCAGGGCGGAAATGATGAGAAAACCAATTAATGGGAATATCAGCATCAAGCCAAAATAGCCATAATGCCTTGTTTCCTGATTTCTGAACTGAGGAAAGAACTTTGTAGTAATACTATTCATTCCCATTGGCAGGAAAGTAGCCATGAGTGATGAAAAAGCGAACATTATTTTGAGTAAACCAACCTCATCTTTTGTAAGATAATTAGGTTGGATAATCAGTACATTAACAAACCCGATAAAGAGTCCGAAATAGTTTAAAATTACATTTTTTATGCCTTGTCTTTGAATAACACCCATGAGTTTAGACTTAATTTCTGTACATTTGCGGTCTGTTTAGAACGGCAAAGTTGCTGATAAATTGAATAACATTAGTATTTTATAATATTTTTATTGATGAAAGTTGTGATTTTATGTGGTGGATTAGGCACCCGATTGAAGGAAGAAACCGAATATAAACCCAAACCAATGGTGGAAATTGGCGGGCGCCCTATTCTTTGGCATATCATGAAATCATACAGTACCTTTGGGTTCAATAAATTTGTTTTATGCTTAGGATTCAGGGGCGATGTGATAAAAGATTACTTCTATAACTACGAAATCCGCAACAATGATTTTACGCTGACTTTAGGAAAGGATGGTTTAAAAACCCATAATCAACATGCCGAAACAGGTTGGGAGATAACTTTTGCTGAAACGGGACCTAACTCAATGACTGGTTCACGTGTTAAAAGGGTTGAGAAGTACATTGATGGAGATACTTTTATGCTGACTTATGGAGATGGAGTTAGTAATGTTAATATCACAGAATTATTAGCGTTTCATAATTCTCATGGCAAGATTGCAACGGTCACCGGAGTTCTTCCACCATCTCGTTTTGGAGAGTTAATAACAAAAGATGGTATTGTTGAAAGTTTTAATGAGAAGCCACAAATTCACGCAGGTGGACATATTAACGGAGGGTTCTTTATATTTAACAAGAAGTTCTTTGAATACCTTTCTCCGAATGAAAATTGTATTTTGGAGCGACAACCTTTGGAAGATTTGGTGAGAGATAAAGAACTTTGCATTTATAAACACGAAGGTTTCTGGCAATGTATGGATACCTACCGGGATTTTGAATATTTGAATGGTTTGTGGAGAGATGGTAAGGCAGAATGGAAATCGTGGTAAGATGAATTTCAATAAAACTTTTCATAATAAAAAGGTTTTCCTGACAGGCCATACTGGCTTCAAAGGCACTTGGATGACAATTTGGTTAGAGATGCTTGGAGCAAACGTTAAAGGTTACGCTTTGAAACCCGAAACTCCTTCTTTATTTAATTATGTAAAAGGTAATTTGAAAATTGATTCTGTAATTTCTGATATCAGGGATAAAAAGAAACTAGAAAAGGAGATTCTCGCTTTTCAACCAGATTTTATATTTCATCTTGCTGCTCAACCTCTTGTTCGGGAATCTTATAAAATACCTGTTGAGACTTTTGAAGCGAATGTGATGGGCACTGCAAATCTTTTGGATGCAGTTAGATTATTAAAAAAGGAATGTGTTGTTGTGATTGTTACAACAGATAAGGTTTATAAGAATAATGAATCAGGAAAACCTTTTAAGGAAGATGACCCGTTAGGAGGACATGACCCTTATAGTTCAAGTAAAGCTGCTGCTGAGATTATTACTGAATCGTATCGGTTGTCTTTCTTTAATCCAAAGGAATACTCCAAACATAAAAAATCTATCTCAACAGCCCGTGCTGGAAATGTAATAGGTGGAGGTGATTATGCTGAGGATAGAATTGTTCCTGATATTTTTCGGGCTTTATCAAAATCTCAAATAATTAATGTCAGGAATCCTAAAGCAATTCGCCCGTGGCAACATGTTTTGGAACCACTTTCTGGATATTTGACATTAGCTGCTAATATGAAAAAAGAACCTCAGAAGTTTGCAACGGCATTTAACTTTGGACCTAAATTAAAGGATGTTTGTACTGTTGAAGAATTGGTAAAACATGCTATAAAGACTTGGGGCAAGGGGAATTATATATTAGAAAACCAAAAGAATGCTCCTCACGAAGCAGGTACTTTAAAATTGAACATAAAAAAGGCTAAAAAGGAATTGCATTGGAAACCAAAATGGAATTCGGATGTTGCAATTGGGAAAACTATTAATTGGTATAAGGGGAGTATGACGAAGGGGAGTGATAAGTTTGAGTTGTGTATAAGGGATATTGAAGGATATTTGAAATAAGTGATTTAATGCATCATTCAATAATAAAGAGAGACACGAAAGTTATTAAACAGGAAATATTCGATCTTGTTAAGGAATATTATGACGAGACTTTTGCAAATATAACATTTACTCCAGGAGAAAATAAAGTTCCTGTTAGTGGGAAAGTATTTGATGAGGATGAATTAAATCATATTGTTGAATCCGCTTTAGATGGATGGTTCACAACAGGAAGGTTTAATGAAGCCTTCGAAAAGGAACTCGCGAAATTTATTAATACAAAACGAGTAATTACTGTTAATTCAGGCTCTTCTGCTAATCTTTTGGCATTTGCAACTTTGACAGCTGAAGAACTTGGAAAACGAGCAATCAAACCAGGCGATGAATTGATAACAGTTGCAGTTTCTTTTCCAACTACGTTAAATCCTGCATTATTGTATGGTGTTGTTCCTGTATTTGTTGATGTTGATATTCCTACTTATAATATTGAAGTAACAAAGATTGAAGAAGCAATAACTCCAAAGACTAAAGCCATTATGATTGCTCATACACTTGGCAATCCATTTAATGTGGCTGCTGTTGTTGAGATTGCAAAAAAACATAACTTGTGGTTGATTGAGGATTGTTGTGATGCCCTTGGTGCTACTTTTAATGATAAACATGTTGGCACTTTTGGAGATATTGGAACTTTAAGTTTCTATCCTGCACATCATATTACTATGGGTGAAGGAGGAGCAGTATTTACCAAAAACAGTAAGTTGATTAAAATTATTGAATCATTCAGAGATTGGGGTAGAGATTGCTGGTGTGCCTCAGGATGCGATAACACTTGTGGAAAACGGTTTGAATGGGAATTAGGTGATTTACCTTTTGGTTATGACCATAAGTATATTTATTCAAGATTAGGTTATAACTTAAAAATAACTGATATGCAAGCGGCATTGGGATTGGCTCAATTAAAGAAACTTCCCCAGTTCATTAAAACCCGAAGACATAATTATTCAAGATTAAAACATGGGCTTGCTGATTTGAGTAATAAAATAATTTTACCTGAACCGACTCCTCATTCTCATCCTTCTTGGTTTGGTTTTTTGATAACCTTGAAGGATAATGCAGGAATTACCCGAAATGATTTAATTGCGAAACTTACTGATGCAAAAATTGATACCCGTTTGTTGTTTGGTGGAGATATCCGTAAACAACCTTATTTTAAAAACTACAAATACAGAGTTGTTGGGGATTTAAATAAAACTGAAATCATTTTGAATAATACCTTTTGGATTGGAGTAACTCCTATGATTAATGATGAGATGATAGATTATGTTGTTGATGTTTTCCATAAGATATTAAAATAAATTCTATCTGTTTTGAACTCAAAAACAATTTTACTTTCAGGGGCAACGGGGTTTCTTGGTTCTCATATAGCCGAAGGTTTATCAACTCATAATTATAAGGTTATTGCTCTTATAAGGAATAGTTCTGATTTATGGAGGTGCAAGGAATTTAAAAATGAGAATTTGGTTTTTGTAAATATTGATACTAAAGATTTTAAAGAAATTATTGCTAAACACAATCCTTCTGTTTTTATTCATACTGCTTGGAATGGTGTTGCTGCTAAAGGAAGAAATGATTGGAACATACAGATTGAGAATATTTTGTTTACTGCCCAAATGATTACTTTAGCAAATGAATTAGGAATTAAGAAAATCATTTCTTTTGGTTCACAGGCTGAGTATGGTAATTTTAATGGACGAATAAATGAAGCCGCAAATTGCAATCCTATAATTCCTTATGGTGCTGCAAAACTTGCAGCATTAACAATTTTTAAATCATTTTGTGAAAGCAATGCAATTAACTGGTTTTGGTTTCGGCTGTTCTCTTTATATGGAGCTCGAGAGGATAAAAACTGGTTGATTCCTTCTGTTATTGAAAATGCTTTTTACAACAAACCAATGCACTTAACAGGATGTGAACAACGTTATGATTATATTTACAGTAAAGATTTTACTAACGCTATTGTTAAGGTTATCGAAACAGAATCTGAATCCGGGATATTTAATCTTACATCAAATTCTTCTATGCAATTGAAGGAAATTATTGAAAAGGTAAAAAACTTAGTTAATCCAAATGCAGTATTTAATTTTGGTGCTTTGCCTTATAGACCTAACCAGGTAATGCACATGGAGGGTGATTCAACAAAATTCAATAAGCAATTTAACTTTGAGGTGAAATCTGATTTTGAAACGAACATAAAGGAGGTGTTAGATTATTATTTGAATAAATTAAAAAAAGAGAAAATCGTAAATTATTAAAATTTGAAGGCATCTGATTATTTAGCGGAATTTTTACAAAAGAAAGGGATAACTCATGTATTTGAATTATCAGGTGGGATGATTACGCATTTATTGGACTCCATTCATGCAAATACTGATATTGCGATTGTTACTATGCATCATGAACAAGGTGCTGCGTTTGCTGCTGATGGTTATGCAAGAGTAAAAAATATTCCCGGAGTTGCATTTGCTACAAGCGGACCTGGTGCTACCAATCTTCTTACAGGAATTGGCAGTTGTTATTTTGATTCTGTTCCTGCTTTATTTATTACAGGGCAGGTAAATCAGCATGAATTGAAGGCTGACAGACCTATTCGTCAATTAGGATTTCAGGAAACTGATATTGTTTCAATGGCATTGCCGATTACTAAAGCATGTTTTCAAATTCATGATGCGCAATCTTTGCCTGAAATATTAGAAGAAGCTTTTTCGATTGCTATTAGTGGAAGACCTGGACCTGTTTTGATTGATATTCCTATGAATATTCAACGGGTTGATATTAATGAAAAAGTTATTACTGAAAGTCCAAAGACTTCGCAACCTCAGATTGAAGAAAGAACTCTTCAACAAGTTTATCAATTATTGTCAAATGCTAAAAAACCTTTGGTGCTTGTTGGCAGAGGTATTATTGGGAGTGGTTCAAAAACCTTGTTTAACGAATTCATTGAAATTACTAAGATACCTGTAATTACTTCTTTACTTGCTGTTGATTCAATTGCTTATGATAATCCTTTGCGGGTTGGTTTTATTGGAAGTTATGGAAATCGTTGGGCAAATCTTTCAATTGGAAATGCTGATTGTATTCTTGTTTTGGGTAGTCGGTTGGATATTCGTCAGACGGGGGCTGATACAGTGGGATTTCAATCGGGAAAAACTATTATTCATGTTGATATTGAAAAAGGGGAATTAAATAATCGTCTTAAAGATTGTTTTACTATTAATGCAGATGTTAATTCTTTTTTAAAGGGGTGTGTTTCTTATTATTCATCTCATCCTCAAAAAATAAAACAGGATTGGATGAATGAAATTAATTCTTTGAGAGAGAAATGGTCGGACTTAAATGAGTTGAATGATATTACAGGAATCAATCCGAATTATTTTATTCACCAATTATCAAAGGCATCTAAAGCAGCGCAGGGTTATAGTGTGGACGTGGGCAGCCATCAGATGTGGGCGGCGCAATCTGTTGAGTTGAGCGAGGAACAGTTTTTTATTACTTCGGGCGGGATGGGTTCTATGGGATATTCATTGCCTGCTGCTATCGGGGCTTGTTTTGGATGTAATAAATTGCCTGTGGTGGTTATTGCGGGTGATGGTGGTATTCAATTGAATATTCAGGAATTGCAAACTATCAAACGAAATAATCTTCCTGTAAAGATTGTTGTTTTGAATAATCAGTCTTTGGGAATGATACGGCAGTTTCAGGATAGTTATTTTGAAGGCAGACATCAATCAACTGTTTGGGGATATAGTGCGCCGGATTTTGAAAAGGTTGCAAATGCTTATGGAATTAACGCTGCATCGATTTCCAATGAGGATGAAATAGCCAAGGGATTGGAATTACTTTGGAAGGATGAAAATGCTCCT
>Ga0207096_1136_pt1 | contig 13853 bp, 16 predicted proteins | sample Alteio_BWMinHeat_86_FD_153547 | JGI IMG/M metagenome (GOLD analysis project Ga0207096, IMG submission 153547) | Enriched cells from forest soil in Barre Woods Harvard Forest LTER site, Petersham, Massachusetts, United States -... | ecosystem: Environmental > Terrestrial > Soil > Temperate forest >...
TACTCTATAAGGGATGTAAATCCTCATATATTTTGTGAACATATGCATTATGTTTTAAATAATATAGACAAGAAAAAACATCCTCAGATAACTCAATTAATTGCTGAACGATATTTAGATGTTTATACACTACTTGTTGAAGCTAATATCAAGCAAGCAACGCGACCTTCCTCATTATTCAGTATTCAATGGGGACCATCCCAAGAAAGATTATTATTGGCAGTTAAAGCTCTGAAAGCTGCCAAAGAAACGCATTACCAAAGTAGTGAATTAGATAGTTTTAAAGATGTTCTTCTAAAGGCGGAGCTGGGTGTTATTTATAAAAATATTCGGTAATAAAGCGTCATAGCATAAGATTACGAGTTAGAGTACTGTGTGATGAGTGCCCCCTGAAATGGGGAAGACCCTGATTTTTCTTGATTCTTCTGGTGGCCAGAGCTGGAATCGAACCAGCGACACGAGGATTTTCAGCCCGCATTATAAAATTTAACTTTTTGATAAATTAACATATTATTCACGCGACGGCCACTAAATTTGTCGTACTGTGTCTAACGATGTCGTACCCACTCCCGCAAAAGTCCCGCAAGGATAATTGCAGCCATAAAAGTGATTGTCGCTGGCAGGGAGCTGTATTTTCAATGCGGATAATAAGGGAGGTTGAAAGTGTGCCTGTTTTATAGTACACTTAAATGTATGAAGAATGAACAAAAAAACACAAGGAATATGTAGCCTTTGAAGGAGAAAAGTTCACCATTGAATGGTACTTTGACAGCAAGGGTAAAAGTATTTCTTTAGATTATTTAGAGTCAATGGATGAAGAAGAACAAGCCAAGCTGTTTGAATTAATGAAGCTCATAGGCAATACAGGGGCCATAAAAAATAAAACGAAATTCAGGAGCGAGGGCGACAAAATTTATGCTTTCAAACCGCAACCACATAGGTTTTTATGCTTTTTCTTTGAGGGGCAAAAAATTATTGTGACGAATGGTTTCCACAAGAAAACAGATAAACTTCCAAAGAACGAGAAGGAAATGGCCTTGAGGCTTAAAAACGATTACGAGACTAGAATTAAGCGAGGCGACTACTATGAATAAGCCATTATCCACATTTGAAAGAAAAATGAAAAGCCCCAAATTCAAAAAAGCTTTTGAAGAAGGGTACAAGAAATTACTTTTTTCTGAATTGATGATCTCCATTATGGAAGGCGATGATGTATCAATCAGAAATCTAGCAAAAGAAGCAAAAATCTCAAAGTCAGTGATTCAAAACCTACGTTCAGGAAAGCAGAATGATATTAAGGTAAGCAACTTAATAAAGATTGCTCATGCGTTTGGATATGAAGTCATTCTTCAGAAAGGAAATCAACGTCTCATGCTAGAAGAAACCACGACAAAAAATTCAAAGAAGCATTTAAGCGTAGTAGAGGCTGCTTCTGCTGCTTAAAATAAATGGCCTGGTTTAAATAAACATAAGGGAAATACTGTGCGATTGAATATCTTTATCATCTTACTATTTCTTCCCTTAGTAGTGATTGGGAAAACTGAGATTGGTTCTAGTCCATGGGTTTCACTGACCACCCAAGATCTGAATGCAATACACGAAGCTATTGAAAAAAATGATCCAGCAACAGCGGGTTATGCTACTCCAGATTTTTCTCGATGGTATTACTCAGGATTTCAGCAAGCTCTCCAAATGGCAAGGCAGGTTACCTCTTATGGTGGATATATTGCAACGCTAAAATTTTATACTAATGGGTTTTATAGCGAACATCTCAATGTAGTGCCTTTGTTGGAAAATCAAATTAATTGGCCGGGTTTTGTTGTGGCGTTGAGAAATGATGAGTATAAAGTCGTTTATCGCCAAGAAGGACAAAATGAGTTGCCTGATCTTAATGCTACTCTTATTAGTTGTGATGAAATTTCTCCAGATATCTTAATGACGCATTTTCTTCCATTTACCGAAGATGGATATGCCAGAGTTAAATCAACATGGACAGTTTACGTTCCATTTTTATTTAGAGATGCAGATAACCCATGGTGTATGCGTCAGAGACAATGCGTTTTTCGAAACCATGGCATTATACAAACCTATCAATTGCACTGGCAACCCATTTCTAACATGCGTTTTTATCCAATTGCTAGTGAGAGTGCTTTTGGTCCAGTCCCATATTTTGCTATTCGCCATTTTGGCAATAATGGTATCTGGATATCAATACCCACATTTCAACTTAAGGATGAAGCAAATAATGCAACATATGCTGCGCTCATGCGAGTTGTGAACAGCGTTCGCGCATTTCGTAACAAGAATATTATTGTTTTTGATTTGCGCGGAAATGGAGGAGGAGACTTAACATATGGTCAAGCCATATTACATAATCTTTATGGAGATGATTTCATTGTTTCATTAGGAAAAAATCACATTTTGAATCAACCGTGGACAGCTGTTTTAAGGGTCTCTGAGGCTAATATTCAACAGTATCAAAAACTAGCAACAGTTTTTGATACCAGCATTCAGAAATCTCAGGAATTAGACTTGAAAGATACGATAAAGAAAATGCAACTTGCCGCTAAACAAGGAAAAACTGTTGTATCAATAGAGATGATGTCACCACCAAAAAAAACTATTTACCCCGTTAAGAATCCAGTCATGGCAAAAATATTTTTATTAACAGATGGAAACTGCAGTAGCAGTTGTTGGTTATTTGTCAGGGAGTTTCTACAAATGCCTAATGTAGAGCTTGTTGGTCAGCCAACACATTTTATGACACGGTATACCATGGCAAATCCCATCCTTTTGCCTAGCGGTATTATGAAAATTCTTGTTCCAATGCAAGCTTACACTAATCCTCTGGATCACTTTAACACACCATTTTTCCCGCATTGTATTTATAAAGAATACATGGGCGACACTGTTGCACTAGAAAAATGGATCTCAATGTTGGCCACTCACTGGAAAAACTGTAATTAATTTTATTTTTTATATTATTTAGTTTGTTGGAGAAATACGATCTTGATCGTTTGGTGTGTAACTATTTTAGTAGATGACAAATGATATTATGGAGCCGCGTAAAGCGATGTTGAATGTGATAGAGTTATCTAGCATTGAATTTACCGTCCACGACCTCCGTAGAACGTTCATCACTACGGCAGAAAGTCTCGATATATCAGCCTATGCCCTCAAGCGTTTACTCAATCACAAAATGAATAATGACGTGACGTCAGGCTATCTTATTATTGATGCTGAGCGTCTAAGAAAACCTATGCAGCAGATTACTGATTATTTTTTGAAGTGTATGGGAGTGAAGGAGGAAACTGTCATTTCTTTAAGACAAATTAGTGTTTAATTAAAGGGAGGGTACAACTTGTACCCCCCCTTTAATTAATTGAAATATTAACATTTTTAGGGGTATTGTCGCTGGTAATGCTAGGAAAGATTTGGAGGCGCGCACTGGGAAGAGGGTGATTACTAAGCAAAATTATTTGGGACAAACACAAAAAAATATCAAGAAAAATAAGTATTAGCTTATATTTTTACGGTGATAAATATTCCATTAGATGGGGGGATAATCAATAAAATTAAACAAATTGAAAGAAATTATTTGTTTAAAAGTAATTTTAATTTAACTAAATATCTTCTTGAGTTACCCGATATTTTGTCTGGAGTAAAATTACTGTCTGCCATGGTTTCTCGACCTGCGAAAGTAAAAAAAATTATGGATGAAGTGGTGAAATTAACCGACAAATTGGTTGCTTGTTTGGCAGGCATGCCCGAATTGATGAAAATTGATGTGGATCAGCTTCCTGGAAAAATAGATAAACTGTATGGTGATATAAATATAACATTAGAAAATCCCAATTGGAATATTTCGCAATTTCAAAAAGATACAGAGATATTAAATCGTATCTGTTACATACGTGCCAAGTATGTACGTAAGGATGATGGTCGTAATCCCCCCAATTCAAAGCCGAAGATTCTGATACATAGATTGGCGGTTGTTTTTTATCAAGGTACAGGCAGATTTCCTGAGTGTAAGCATGACCGAAGCAGTGATGAATATACAGGCGATTTTTATGAATTTTTATTTGATATTGAACCAGTGATGAAATTATTAGCTATACAGTTGGGTACGCGAAAAACAGTTGGTAGATATGTAAGCGTTGGCTAATGTACATTGCCCAATGCTTATATATAGATTTGTTAAAGATGGCTATTACATATAGAATCTAATATTAATGAGGAAGCAAAGTTACCCTCTATGAAATCTTTAATAATATTATCATTATAAGCACATAGAACTTATGTCAAATTGCAGAATATATGGCAAAAAACCATTCAAAGTAGCCGTAGTCCACGGCGGGCCTGGTGACGCTGGCTCATTAAAGGAATTGGCGAAAATATTATCTAACGATTGCGGAATACTTGAACCAATACAAACCATGGATTCCGTTGATGGACAAATAGAAGAACTCAGGCAGATTCTGGATCAGCATGCTGAATGGCCAATCACATTAATTGGCCATTCATGGGGCGCGATGCTTGGATATTTATTTACAGCTAAACACCCAACATACGTTCAAAAACTTATTATGGTGGGTAGTGGTCTTTTTGATGCTAAATATGCTGAAAATATCATGAAAACCAGTTTAAGCAGATTGCCTCCAGAAAAGCAAAATGAACTTAACGAATTAATGGCTAAACTAGATGATGCTAGTGGTGATTCAGATGAGCTTTTTCATAAATTAGGCAATATTTTGAAAGAAGCTGATTCCTTTGATCCCATAAAATTAAACACTGGTGAGATCATGAGAGGCCAATACCATATATATAAAACGGTTTGGCCGGAAGCAGCAAAAATTAGAGAAACAGGTACATTGTTAGCAGCTGGCAAAAATATCAAATGTCCAGTAATTGCTATTCATGGCGACTTTGATCCTCATCCATATCAAGGTATACAGATACCATTGTCTAAGGCGCTAGATAATTTTAATTTTATTTTACTGAATAATTGTGGGCATGAGCCATGGAATGAAAGAAAAGCAAAAGATCAATTTTTTAAGATAATTAATGATCACCTACACGAACAAATAAAATGAATAGCAGAATTAACAATACATAAACTTATATTAAGATAAACATATCGCCAGGCTCAAATCGGATATTCTATAATTATCTTGAAAATTAATTATAACTCGATAAACTGCGGCAGCAGTTTACGGTAATGGTCTTCACTGTTTCCTTCTCGAAGACGATTAAGCATATTGCAAAAGTACTTATAGGGCTCAACCTTGTTGGCCTTGCAAGTTTCTATAAGCGAGTAAAGAGTAGCACTTGCTCTAGCCCCAGAAGGGCTTCCAGAAAATAGCCAGTTCTTGCGTCCAAGGGCGAAGGGGCGTATGACAACAATAGATAATGAAAGTTCAGTGCTAACTTCAAAACTATAAATTTTTTCATTTCGATGATATTTTCACATATTCTCCATTCAGAATTTGATATGTAACTTCCTCATCCACTGGCACGGCTTTATAATAAGGCGGCTCATCATTACTCGTGCCAAATTTTTTAACTGTAAGTTGGTAAAAGGTATCATTTGGCACTTTAGAAAAATTAAACGTTGTCGAATAAGCGGCGCATTGAATAACGTGGTCACAGCTATTGAAGTCATCGTAATATCGGGTTTCTTGATGCGCAATTACGATGTTTTTGTCGTGGGGAATTAATAGGTACCATTCTTTATCAAAAGATTCACCGCTTCGATGTTCGCATTCTAGTGTTGCGCCATATTTTTCATCGCCCACGCGAATCAAATTAACTATGGGTGATTCTGCATACTCACCTTCATACATTAAAAAAAGATTCTGACTTTCTATTTCCCATTTCCATTTCTTCTTGGAAAAAATTGTTGCACTTAATAATGGCAGGCAGGCATGACAATCATAGTTTGTATTTATCGGAGAAGTTTTTGTTAGAAAGAAAAATTTTTTCTTTCCATTTTCCTTGTATGGCTCAAAAAATACTTTACTAACAGTTCCCGTCTTGCTTTTCCAAAAATCATTTTCTACTTCTGCACTCTTTGGGAAATTCATGTTTTTCCAGGCCGCACTTTTATGGATAGAGTCATAATTACCAAATACAACCATGAATGCGTCTTTCTCTGAGAAAGATGGGTTGAAAGAAAAAACCAAAAACAAACTGCATGAGATTGCAATAGCAATAAAAGCAATTAGAATAGCTATTTTCATGTGCTTCATTTTCATAGCATTATCCAAAGCAACTCAAATTTTATTGTCCATGTAACTGCTGATAATATTCGCGTAGATGTTCCAGTCCTGATGGTATCTTTCCATTCTTTACATCATCCCAGTATCCCTTGTAATCAATTACAGCTTCTTCCCACGTTGCCTCCCTGTTTATTTTATTCTTGTGTAATCTATTTGTTGCTGTCACTTTTTTTCTAAACAGCCAACGCACCCCGGCGCAAATATTAGCTGATGGGTTATATAAGTTGTCTCGTGTCAGTGTTACAAGATAATTTGTTAGTTCTCCTTCGTGATTACTTAAATAGTCCCGTGTTTCGTCTGTTATTTGCATCAAACCATGCGCATGAACTCTTTTAGTATTAACCTTATTATCTGTTTTTGGATCAAATCCTGATTCTGTTGCAATAAGTGCTTTAATAAAATTAGGATCAAGAGGATCTTCTAGGTGAAAAATACCATTCCAGTAGCAAACCCACCCACGAATGAGGTCATCAAAGTCATCAGCATGTTCGAAATCTAAAGCGCCAGCAGTGGGTGGCCCAGGAGGTAGATTGGCGAAATATTTGTTAGTCATTTCTTGAATTTCATCGAAAGATAGCACATCTTGTCGTTTGCCATTGTGTAATGGGTTATCAGCGCAATGTGCGTGTCTAATAATGATCTCTCCTTCAGGATGCTTCTTGCTTGGTGGAATATGCTCGGGGTGAGTCTTCACATAGTGCTTTCCTAATGGGCATATTCTCCATGGGTGTGTTTTTTCATTTTGATCATGTTCCAACGTATCGATGTCTTGGTCTTCATTAATCATGAGAAGCCCTTTTTAAGTTTGATGGGAAAATTAGGATGGAAGACTCTAGCGCGGCTTTGAAGAATAAATCAAGAATTTTTTCAGGTCCCGTATAACTTCGACACATGTTCGACACAGAGACTTTGAATTTTAAGGCGGTGGTTCCAATCTATTGATTCTTCTGGTGGCCAGAGCTGGAATCGAACCAGCGACACGAGGATTTTCAGTAAACGCCTTGGCTTTCCTGAAGAATTCTCATATGTTCTAGTTTTTTCATTATATTGATATTTTCTGTGAAGGCAAGCTCTGGTTGGTTCTGCCAAACACCCTATTTTTCTGAGGTTTTCTTGGCATGATTACACCAGAATTACACACAAATTTTCATGGCGTATCCTCAGGTGTAATGGGTATATTCAAGCTATTACTAATGGCGCGCATTTTGGAGATTTAAAATACCCTTCATCCATTTTTTAAATTATTATACGCCGCATTGATTTCTTTCATTTTTTCTTCTTTGCCTTTCCCACCCCTGTTTGGGTGATGCAAAAATGCTAAGCGCGACCAAGCGGCGTGAATTTCACTTTTGCTCGCGTCTCTTTTGACTCCCAACACATCATAATTTTTCTGATCTGGGGTAGCACTAGAACTGCTGTCGCTAGAATGGCTATTGTGATAATCGTGATAACCGTACTGCTTACTACTATCACGATGAGTGTAGTTCGATTGATATTCATTGCGATTATACTGTTCACGACTATTATCTGTATAGCTTGATTGAGACTGATTGCGATGTTGAGGCTGAAGCCGTTCGTCCTTAGGTTCAAAAGGGTTTTTGATAGAATCGAATAATCGACTTAAAAACAACATAATATCGGAAATCTCGTTTGTTCCCATACGGACAAGCTCAGGAAAATGGTTATTACAATAAACGATATAATTTTCCATATACCAACTCAGCTTTTCTTCTGTGATATAATGCAAATACTGTCTATTCCAAAATATATAGCTAGCATATTCGGGGCGAAATCCATTACTTAGCCGGTATGTTGTTTTTATCGAGTCACACTTAATAAGAATACGATCAAATGTTTCAAGATCCTTATAAAAACCCAATATTTCATTTGCACCGATTGATAACAAATTATATAAAGTAAGCCCGTACTTCTCCTTGATTTTTAAAATGACATCCCAGTGTGTTCTAGTCAGTGCAGGGTTGAAAGCTGCAGAGATCATATTATTGATGCTAATGGGATTATCTGAACAACAGAGATAAATGAGTGACCTTTCATTAAGACAAGAAGGTGTGATAGAATTTTCTCGCATTGTTAACAACTCTAAATCAGCCGTTTTAATCAAATCCAATTCGATCAGTTTGTTTAATATTTTTTGGTATTTTTCGAAAAATAGGGGGACATCGAACCAATGCAATTCAGCCAAGATATTGAAAAATGAGTCAACTGATTTTTTATGATGGATTAATAATTTTAATATATTTTGCAATGAATCACTGCATTTTTCGATGTTTTCGCTTATTATATTATAAAATCCTCTTTTCGCCTCTCCATCAAAGTGAAACATCCTTTCTAACACGGATTTCATACTTTTTTCATTTAATAACTGATGGTCATGCAGAAACTGAATATTTTTATAGGTTAAGCATAGGTTTAAACACACAATCGGGATAATGTGCAGTTGTGCGCTGGGGCCTGTATAAGATTGCCATGTACTCAAAAAATTTTCATATTCGTCAAACCAGACTCTCGGCGATATGGAATCACTGCCGTAGTATCGATACAGCTGAAACTGTTGCTCGTAATATTGAGGAGCAATCCGCTGACAGAACGATCGGATTGCTGAAATGGCTTCGATCGCTTGACGAACAGAGGGTGGTGGATTGGGCTGCTTAGATTTGGGGACTTCTGAGGTGGGTTTCCCCGATATGGAGGACGAGAACCTGGGAAAAACGATCTGAGCGGACTGGCTGGTATGGTGGCTATGGAATACGCTAAAAAAGTTTGTGTTCCTATTGGGGTTGGGACGTACATAACTTACTGAATTAGCGCGATAGGAAAACACATGATTGAGCAAGGTTTGAACTTGTGATGTGGTTCCTGTTCGTCGTAAAGTGGTAGTTAGCATATTAGACTGTACTCTTTTTGTATTATTGAGGAATAGGCAATATACTGCGAGATTTTAATTATTCAACTACTATTTTCTGGGTCGGCAGGATATCAGGATATGGGTGGTTTGATTATTATTCCATCATTACCCGGGAATTTTGAGAAGATACTCTAAAGTTGTAGATAAATTGCAACCTAATATTGCTGTCGTTATTGCAGCAATTAAAGCTAGTGCAATTGACATTTTGCTAATTCAGAAAAATGTACTTTCCGTTAGATTTTCCCACAATCAAGTTTCACCTCAATTGCGCGGCAGGTTGGTTACCACCGATTCGCCCCTATTTGACTCATTGAATCTGGTCGGACTGATCTCACCTTTTCTTGCTTTTTACTGCGATTTCATTCTCCTTCTATTGATTGCTAATTATAAATATTAACACTCGTTAATGGCCCAATTTTTACTGCATTAAAACTTCATCTATTTTCATTACTGACGGATGATGATTCCAATCCATTTTTGGATATCCCCTTCTTTGATAGCCGTATAAGGGTTTAACACGGAATTCGTCTAAGTGAATTATTCTTCTATTTTTACAGTTATAACTCATTACCTGCATTTTTTACAAGTCTTTTGGATTTTTGTCTGGCGTTGTATAACTCTGACTGTAATTTGTTGATTTGTTTTTGCAATGCGATTACTTGGTTTTGTGTCTGCTCGTAAATTTTATGTGATTCATCAATTTTTGCTATGGCTCTCTGGTAGCATGCAATTGCTTCTGATTTTTTATGAGAAATTTCATCTAACTGAGTTATGCATCGAGATTCTTGCTGCCCCATCATTGATATGAGTTCTCTTCCCTGATTGCTCAATTCGGTGTCCTTTTTATCCAATTCTTGATAATGCATTTTGATATCTTTATAGAAATACCAGGCTAAACCAGTAACACTCATGATAGCCACAATCCAACATAAAATTAAAATCATCATCTTAAGTATACCTCTGTAATATCAGATCGAAAATGGCCCAAGGTTTGACTGACAATTCCTAATGCTTCTTGATAAGTAAAACCCTGTTGTTGTAGTTCATTCATGCGGGTCTGTACATAGGTATGTCGTAACCCATGTGCACCATGTGACCAACCTAATACACGTTTGCTAGCGGCAGAAAAACTATTTGTCCAATCTTTTCCGCCACCAATGTTGTAATGACATTGATAATTTATTTCTCTGTCTTTAATGGTGATTGGTTCTGTCAAATAGGCTAATTCTAATTGATACGCCAATTTTTCTGGTATTAACACTTCTCGCATCAATCCACCTTTCCCTGTAACAATGTAAATGATTCCTTCGCGTCCCGAAAAGCGCTGGTTTGACCATTGGCGATGTGAACTGGCAGCGCTATTCTTGTTAGAACGCAATGTTAATAACTCATGTGCGCGCAATCCAGCGGCGTGTGCTATTTCAGTGGCTAAACGATTTTTTGCTGTTTGTGATTTTGCGATTAATGAAATTTGTTCGGCAGTGTATGCGCGACTTTTAGTGGCTTGGCATAACTCTGATTTAATGACAGGAAGTTTTACACCCAGATGCAACTGTATTGCCTGCCTCTCTTGATCTAACGTTTTTTGACCAACACATTGTCCACGTAGTTCTAAATAGTTTTTTGCTTTTTCCGATTCTAGTCCTTTCAAATCACCTAACTTATTTTCTTGCAGCCATTTTGTTATGTGAGTGAGTGCTTGCTCGTAATTCCTTGCCGTGCCAATGCTGTGGATTTTTTGATCGTGTCGCGCTGTGTGGCGTGCAATTTTAATGCTTAATTTTTGCTTAACTGCATGCTGTGCTTGAGATTTTGCATTACGAAAACTAGGCATTTTGATTTTCCTCAAGTTCTGGTAATTTTTCTAAGTAACGCATCACTGTCGTGTGTGTTGTTTTGATACGTTTTATACGGCGGAGCCATAATGTGATTTCACGATAACTAGCGCCAGCTTTACGTAGCGATACTATTTCTGTGCGTAGTTTCGCTAAGCGAGAACGATGGTAAGATTTTCGTCGTCGTATTCCCAGGTGCTGACGAACTATTTCTAGCTCGGATGTTGCATTAAAGTGGTGCGTGCTCATTGGTGCGCATTTTCCTTCTAGTTCAGCCCCGCTGTGCCTTAGCGAGCGTTTCGCGAGTTAGGCACAGCGGGGCGTTGACGACGCAAAAGTTCATTTAGGTATTACATTTTTTAAATCTATTCTGGGGCTGAAAAAGTGAAACTTGTGAAACAAGTGAAGTTGCTGACAACATGACTTCTTTCACTTTTTTCACATTTTCAGGCAAAGATGACGTCTGATAGTATTGACTCATTGCAGGCCTCTCATTGAAATCATTGGGTTGATGTAGTAGATGGTGGTTGGTTTTCGTGTAGGTATTTTTACGGGAGTGCTGATGATATTGCGATCATGCAATATGTGGAGTGCTTTTTGTAAGCGCTCTGGCTTGCCTAATTTTTTGCCGCGCATTGCTAGCACCACTTCGGATTGTGTAAATGATTTTTCATTGCGAGTCCTGATCCATTGTGTAATTACTTTTGCATCCTCTGTTACCTGGTCAATTCCCATGAGATTAAAAGCTGCAATAGCGTGTTCAGTAAGCAGAGTTGTTATCTCTAAAGCGTTTTTTATGGTGGCATCAGTGATGGTGAGTATTTGTGAGCCATGTTCTGCAACATGCAATAATCCGGCGATTCGCAATGCAAACCCAGAGATTTTTCCTGCCCATCCTTGGCAAGATGAAAATTTTCCTTCGGGTCTGAGTTGTTTTTCTATGCTGGATTGGAAAATTCGCCACTCTTGGTATGCATTGGGTGTTAGTTTTAATACGCATTGATCCTTTTTATTTTTCTCTAGTTGGAAAAAATTATCTAACAACTTCTTGATTTTTTCATGATAAGCATTTTGCAATACTATCGATAATGGTGGATTGTCATGGGTTCGATAACCCAATTTGCTTTTAGGTAACACATATAAGAATCGCTCTAATGTGCCATTACCAAGGTAAGCACGCTTTTCTCCCATGTGTTGAATAACTGGCGGTTGAATCGCTAAGACAATGGTGAGATACGGATTCAAAATGATGCTGCGATCTTTGCGGCGAACACGCACTTCGCCGCCATCAATACCTTTAAGTAAAATATCGATATTTGCAGCGCCATTACTGTAAAGCCCAGAGAGAGTTTCTAATATGCCGCCCTCGTCAGAAAAGAGGGCTAGTCGTCCACCTTGTTCGCTGACTAAAGTAGTGAGCGATTCCGGTGTGGCATCGTTGGTAAACAGCAGTGGCAATGCAGGTATTTCAGGCAGGCTTGCTTCTTTTTGGGTAATCTCATTGGTTAAGTGTCGCTGCTCAATAGAGTCTTGTGCTTTGGCTGCCTTGATGCGCAGTGTTTCAATAATTTTTTCTTGGGTTTTGCGTTCAGAGCGTTGGCGTTTAATATCATATTCCAATCGTGATGCTTGTTCCTTTTCCCATTCAATTAAAGGTTTGGTGCAGTAGTTTAAGACTAATGACTTATGATTTGCTGGCGGTAATCCGATCAGAGTATAAATATTGAGTGGTTCATACCATCCTTCTTTGGGTGAAACAGTGAAGCATGTTGCAATAGCAGTAGATATGACGCCAAGCACTGTCATGACACTTAATGCTTCAGGCGTTTCTGTTGTATGCGCGAGCGCTCCTGCGAATTCCCCTAGAATTCCTGGCAGCAATTTAGCAGCAATGTCTGGTGTTTCGAATTCGTCGAATAGAATAGGGGTATTCCATGCATCTGCATGCTCTAACGAAGGGAGTTCGATATTAGTATGATCAGTGGTTAGCATGGTTAACCTCCAACCATTCTGCAGCAATTAATAAAACTCGTACTGTGGATGCCCCGCTTAACTGTATAGCTCTAGCCAATTGCATTGCGGTCAAAAAGTCGGTCTGGCAAGAGTACAGAACCCATGCTTCGCGTTGATAGTTAAAACTAAGGTCGTAATATGCCGGTGATTTGTTGCACAGAAGGCAAATTCCCCGATGGCGTCGAATAAAATTCACATCACGCCAATCTATGGCAATTAAAATGGGGTTGTTTTGTGGATAACGCACTAAGTCATTAAAATACACAGGGTGATATGGGTTTCTCATTATGCTGTCTCTTCTATGGTGTGGATGAGGCTATCGTTTTGTCTTAAGCTCTGTGCAGTACTGGTCAATCGTCCATTGGCATTCAGCCAGGCATCTAAATCTTCCTTGAAGTAGAAGATACGACCGCGTTTGATAAATTTCGGTCCAGTACCATATCCTCGCATCATGGCTAAGGTTTTCTCTTTCAATCCTAGGTAAAATGCTGCATTTTTAGTATCTAACCGGCCATCGGGAAACATAACAATTTCGATAGCGGTTATTTGTCGACTGTTTATGGTCATAATATTTCCTTTCTGAGAATGTTTGTACCGGGCAAGAGGAAGGATAGAAGAAAATATTTGTAATGTAAATAATTACGAACTATACTGAGCGCGTTTAGAAGAATTGAGAATAAGATAGAATTAAAGAGGAAATGTATGGGTAGAAAGAAAGGTGGCGGTGGAAAATTAAACCGTAGTGAAATTGTTCAAGCGCGGCTTGACCCTAAGACACATATGGCAGCGGAAATCATGGCG
>Ga0207096_1138_pt1 | contig 13777 bp, 14 predicted proteins | sample Alteio_BWMinHeat_86_FD_153547 | JGI IMG/M metagenome (GOLD analysis project Ga0207096, IMG submission 153547) | Enriched cells from forest soil in Barre Woods Harvard Forest LTER site, Petersham, Massachusetts, United States -... | ecosystem: Environmental > Terrestrial > Soil > Temperate forest >...
AGATTATGGGCTCCTTTCTGAACGAGAGGAGCAGGTTTTGCTGCTGTCAACCAAGGGCTTGACCGACAAGGGGATCGCCAAGCGGCTCGATCTGAGCATCGCCACCGTGAACACCTATTGGGTTCGAATTCGAACCAAGCTGGGCGGTGCGAACCGGGCCGAGCTAGTGGCTGCGGCTCTGAATCTGAACGCGGAGGAAACGCTCACTGCGAAGGAGCGGGAGAATCAGCGGCTGATCAGCGAGGTGGTGCGCCGGGCAGAGGCAGAGAAAGCTCTTGGCGAGAGCCAAAGCAAGCTCCAAGCAATTATCGATGGCACGCCCTTAGTGGTCTTCATTAAGGACCTTCAGGGACGCTATACCCTAGTCAACAGAGAGTTCGAGGCGCTAATCGACAAAGAACGAAAGGAAATCCTGATGAAGCGCGACTACGATCTCTTCCCCTTGCACGCTGCTGAGCGTTCTAGAGCCTTGGATCAGCAGGTGATCGATTCAGGCGAGCCGGTGGAAAGCGAGGGGGCGTATGAGGTCGACGAGAAAGGGCGCTATTACCTCACGATTCGGTTTCCGCTGTACGACACCGAAGGCGAGATTTATGGAGTGTGCGGGTTCTCGCGCGAGATTACGTCGCGCATAGAGTTCGAACAACAGCTCCAGAAAAGCGAGCAACGATTCCGATCGCTTATTGAGAACAGCACAGATTTAGTGACCCTGCTCGCAAGAGACGGGACGATCATCTACATGAGCCCTTCGAGTAAGCGCGTGCTTGGATTTTCGACCGATGAATTGGTAGGGCAAAACGCATTTCGATACATTGTGCGAGAAGATATTCCCGCGATCAAACGCGACTTCGACCAGTTGGTGGCAGAGCCCGGCAACACAGTGGAGGGCTGCTACCGGGTGAAACACGCTGATGGGTCGTTCCGGTATGTGGAGGGCCACGGGGCCAATCTTTTGAACGATGAGGCGGTGGGCGCGGTAGTTCTCAACTATCGAGACGTGACCGAACTCAGGCAGACGGCACGCACTGTTGAAGACGAGCGGCGGCGATATCGCGATCTGTTCGAGCAAGCGCCAGATGGATACGTAGTAACCGATTTGAAAGGGCATATCGTCGAAGCGAACAAGGCGGCCCTCGAATTGTTCGGATGCGTGGAGAACGATTGCGTTGGCCGAAGCTTGAAAGATTTCGTCGTGCAGGATTTGAAGAACGCGTTCAGCGCAGGATTCGCGAGCTTGCCGGAACTGGACAGCATTCACGAATGGGAGCTGAAGATCCGGCCGACAAATGCTCCGGTGTTCGATGGTTCGATCAGCGTGGCGGTGGTTCGCAACCCGAAGGGCGAACCCACGGCGCATCGTTGGCTCATTCGCGATATTTCCGCACGGAAATTTGTGGAGCATGAACTTAAGGTGGCAAACGAAGCGCTCGATCGGCGCGTTCGCACGCGAACGATCGAGTTGGAAGAAACCAATCTTCGCTTGAAAGAGGAGGTTAGCGAGCGAAAGCGCGCAGAAGAAGATTTGCTCACCAGCCATCAGTTTGCGCAGAGCGTGATCGAAAGCAGCGTGGACGGGATCATGGCGTTCGACCGACAGTGCCACTTTACGGTTTGGAACAACAGCATGGAGCGGATTTCAGGAATGGAGAAGGAGGAGGTGATTGGACAGTACGCGTTCGAGCTGTTCCCTTACCTAACTGATATTGGCGAGGACGATTATTTCCACCGCGCGTTGCGGGGTGAAACCGCGGTGAGCACCAACCGGCAGTATGCGATTGTAACCACTGGGAAATCAGGCTCGTTTGATGCGCACTATTCGCCCATTCGGAATGATCGAGGCGAGATCATCGGCGGACTCGCAGTTGTGCGCGAGACGACTGATCATGTGCAGACTAAGGCGAAAGTGCGTTAGGGCTTGAACGCAGGGCGCTTCAGAAGAAAACTCTCCAATCCAATTCCGACTTTCTTCAACGACTCCGCGGAGCAGTGCTCGGGCGTATCGTCAACAGTGTGCCACCACGGGTAATTGAAATCAATCAAATCGAGGGTTGGGATGCCGGCAGCGATGAGAGGAAGATGGTCGTCCTCAATCTCCTGGCCGGTGGCGTACGGGAATGTTTTTGCTAGACCGACTCTAAATGCGTTGGAATAGAACGCGCGGGTGAGCTTTTCCGCCTTGAAGAAGCTGTTCGTCTCCATCGGAACATTTGTGTTCTTGTTGCCGATCATGTCGAGCAGAATGCCGTAATCGGGTTTGGGGTCAGGCAGGTGCTTAGCGAAATAATCCACGCCGAGCAGCATTTCGTCAAGGCCGGGGCCAAGGTCTTCGCCATCATCGAGCAAATACGTCACGCCAACCTCAGGATGGCGACTCTTAATGGCCCGGGCAAGCTCGAGCAGAACGGCGACACCACTCGCACCATCATCGGCACCGGGAATTGCTTTGTAGTAATTCTCTTTAGGCGAGTTGGGGCCATCGGCAAACGGGCGCGAATCCCAATGCGCGAGCAGCACCACGCGAACTTTCGAATCCTTCCAGTTCTGCGATCCGATTACGTTATAAATGTCAACATCTTTGTTCGTGCGAGACCAATGGTGTGTGAGGTGCTGCACTTGCACGTCGTCGCATCCTTTCGAAAGTTCTTTCACGAGGTAATCGCGACACTTGACCTGCGCATCAGTTCCGGGAACGCGCGGGCCAAACGCAACTTGGTTTACGAGATAATCCCACGCGACGGTATCGTTAAATTGCCAAGGGCCAGCAGCAGTGTTGGATTGGGCGCATGCGCAAGCGGAGAGCGTTAGCGCAGTACCCAACGCGGCGTAGTGGGCAAATAGGGTTTCCCCGCGAGGGCTTTTTCTACGGTTATGTCGAGAGTCTTGGCGATCTTGCTTTTGTCCCATATCTTGAAGTATCCCAGTGCGCCTTCGGCGAGCCCGGAAGGCATGGCGATTGTGTAGGTTTTGCTCATTTCGAGCGGTGCGCCGCCCACGGTGACGTTGAGGATCCTGCCGGCGGCGGAGCCGCTGCCCCTGAACTCGACGGTGAAACCGGAAAGCTGCAAAAAGCTCGTGTTCGGCTCCGGATAGAGCGACGCGGACCGCTGCAGGGCGGCCCTGATATCGCTTCCGGTGAGATTCAGCACTACGATGTGCTCAGCTGGAAATTGCAAAAGCGAGGCGAGATTGTTCGGATCGTAGCTGGGGTTGACATATCCCGCAGCGAGGAATGCGCCATCGCTTCCTGCTTCTCGGCGAATCGCGTCCGCCGCGCACTGCGAAGCGAGATGCGCGCCAGTGCTCGGATCAATCAATTGAGCAAGAGCGCAAGTGGCGAGGATGCCGGGAAGGAGCAACGCGAAAGAGCGTTTCATCTATCTATTGGACTCGCGGAGGGGCGTCAGGTTATTTCCGATTTCCGATTGTCGATTTCCGATTACGCCTTTTAAGCTAACTTTCGACCCGAACGCCCATGGATCTGGCGGCGCCGGCCACGATCCGCATCGCCTGTTCCTCGTCACTGGTGTTCAGGTCAGCCATTTTGAGCTTGGCGACTTCGCGGAGTTTTTCCCTAGTAAGGGTGGCAACAGCGTCGGTTTTCGGGTTAGCGGCACCCTTTTCGATGCCGGCCGCGCGCTTAATCAAATCGCTGGTGAGCGGCTGCTTCACAACGAACGCGTAGGAGCGATCGGAAAACACGGTGATTTCCACGGGCAGGATGTAGCCCATCTGCGGCGATGTCATCTCATTGAATTTCTTAAGAAATTCCATCATGTTGATGCCCGCCTGACCGAGCGCAGGGCCCACCGGCGGCGCGGGGGTGCCTTTGCCAGCAGGGATGTTGAGCTTAATTACACTGGTGATTTGCTTTGCCATGGTTTAGGTCTCAGGTGTCGGCCTTGGGTATTCGGGAGCCTAATTGAGAGGGAAGCGTCAACCGGTCCGGTGAGTGATTATACCGGTTAGGGTGCGGACGTGCCGGCCGTCGTGCTGGGCTTTGCTTCTGTGGATCCCGTACTTGTTGTGATGCTTGTCGTCGGCGCCGTTGAGGGGCCGGATATGGGGGACGCGCCGGCGGAGGTCTTCCCTTCTGGTTGGGGGGTTGGTGCGGGCTCGCCCTCATCGAAATGCTTCTCTTTTGAAAGAACCTTGTCGAGAAATGCCTTAGCATCCTCTTTGTTCTTCTCTTGCCAATCCTTGGTTTGCGTTTCTTGATAATCCGATTTCTTAACCATCGCCGTGTAAAACGTCTTGTGATCGCGAACCGCCTTGAGTTGCACCTGCTCGATATCGCGATGAAGATTATCGCTTACGATGGCAAACGATTCGGTTGCCATTTTGGCGCCGAGCTCACGCTCATCTTTGTCGGTGGGCACCGCATATGTGATCGTGACTCCGTTCTCAGCCGGGTCATACCAGGCGCTTACGAGCGCCGCTTTGTCGTTCAGAGTTGTGCCGAGAACGTGTTGAAGTTCTGCATCTTCGGATGGACCCGGATTGGGCTGGCCACCGGTCGTGGCCCTCGGTATCGGAGGAACTGGAGAAGGCTTGTTCTCGGAATCTCCAACGACGACCGGCCGATCGACTTGGCCCTGAGGCGCGGCTGAGCCGCGTTGCGCAGTCTGATAGGCGATGAACGCCAGCAATCCCACAACGACGATCGTGAGCAGCGCAATACCGGTGATGAGCGCGGTTTTGGGTTTCTCCACCGGCAGCCCGAGCTGCTGAGCGGTGGTGGCAACTTCCTCTTGCTCGTGCTTCTCGCGAACCTCGGCCAGCTTTTCTTGCACGTTTGGCGCGCCAGCATCGATGTCGAGCGCCAGTTCGTACCATTCGGCCGCTTGCACCATATCGCCGCGCTCGGCGGCGATATCTCCGAGCAACACATTGGCGGAAAGATTGTTTGGATATTGGCGAAGAATGGAGAGGCACTCATCCTCCGCGTTCTTATATTGCTTGCGCATACGAAGCAGGTTGGCGTGCGCAAGCCTTGGGTAAATCGCCGGATCGCCAACATGCATGCCCCTTAACCCAACAAAGGGCGCGCCGCAATTCGGGCAATACTCCGAGCCTTTGGGAGCGTTCGTGAAACACTTATCGCAGAAGATTGACCCCTTATCTTGTCCCTGTACTGCCAAAGCCTCCCTCCCCGCGCGTCGTTTCGCGCTGGAACTGCTCGACCTCAACGATTTCAGCTTGAACGATGGGACAAATCACCATTTGGGCGATGCGCTCGCCTTTGGGAAGGGATACTTGTTCCTGGCCGAGATTAATGAGAATGACTCCGATCTCGCCACGGTAATCGCTATCGATCGTGCCAATCGAATTCACCATTCCCACCCCGAGTCGAAGAGCGAGACCAGAACGCGGCCTCACCTGGCCCTCGTAGCCGTGAGGAATAGCCACGCGCAGACCCGTATTGACGCGACGGCGCTCCATTGGAGCAAGCTCCACGTCTTCGACGCACGTCAAGTCCAGCCCGGCAGAGCCGCTTGTAGCGTAACGCGGCAACGGCGCTCCCTCGTTTAGCGATACTTCTACTCTGACCGCAGGCTGCGAACCGGCCGTCGGCTCCGCACCCACACAATGATTCATCTAAATATAATTGCCAGCGGGTTGATCCGCTTCTCTTATCGTAACACAGAATTGGTGGGTCGCTTGCAGTTTGCGGTTTGCGGACTGCATTGGACGGGATAATGCTGTTGTGCACATCCAACCGTTGGGCGACTCCGCGTTCATTCTTTCCGAACTAGGAGTACAGCCGTATCTGTTCGCAGACGCCATACGCCGCACTGCCCCAGAATGGTTGCTCGACGCATATCCAAGCTACGACGTGGTCGGCGTGTTTGTGAGGCCAGGTGAAGGTTCGCATGGGTCTCTCCTCGATTTCGTCTCCACACTGCCGATTGAAGAAGGCGGGCCCACCCGCATGCATATGATCCCGGTTTGCTACGAAATGGGCGAAGACCTGCAGAGCGTCTCGACTCAACTCGAAACGGGAAGCGAGGCGGTTGTGCGGCTGCATTGCTCGCAATCGTACACATGCTTCGCAGTGGGGTTTAGTCCGGGATTTCCTTATTTGGGCTATCTTCCGGATGCGCTTCAGGGCGTGCCGCGGTTAACCGAACCGCGGCTTGCGGTGCCAGCCGGCTCGGTGGCGATTACGGGAAAGCAAACCGCGATCTATCCGATGGCAATGCCGGGAGGATGGACGATCATTGGACGAACTCCACTCGAAATCGTCAACCTAAGGGATGGATACTTTCCGATCTCGGCAGGAGACGAGGTGCAGTTCCAACGAATCAACGTGGATGAGTTTGGGCGATTACGCGGGCAGCGATTGTGAAACGCAGGGTTGATATTAACGTGGATATCGGCGAAGGATTTCCCTACGATGAGGACCTGCTGGACTTCGCAACGAGCGCGAACGTGTGCTGCGGCGAGCACGCGGGATCATGGGAACTCACGAAGGACACGATATTTCTTTGTGAACGCAAGGGTGTTCGGCTGGGGGTTCATCCGGGATTTCCTGATCGCGAAAACATGGGGCGCGTTGCTCCCCAAGAGAATGAGGTTGTTCAGTACGCGAACAGCATTTTCGAGCAGGTGATCCGGTTTCGGGAGTACACGTCCATCGCGCAATACTTGAAACCACATGGTGCTTGGTATCTGGTGCTCACGGAGGCGGCACCCTCTGATCCACCGATTTCCCGAGCTTGCAAGCTTATGCTGGACGGCGCGCTTGCAGCCGCAGCGGTTCCGGTGATGTTGCTAGCAAAGGCGCCTGTTCTAAACGCATTGGAAGAATGGAGAGTGATTGCGGAGGGATTTGCGGATCGAGGATATGCCGCGACCGGATCTTTGGTGCCGCGTTCCAATCCTTATTCGTTATTAACTGAGCCGGACGAGATCGCATCGCAGGTGTTGAAGTTGGCGCCGGAAGTGGATTCGATTTGCATTCACGGCGATACGCCGAGTTGCGTGGAGATTGCCGAGTTGGTTTACCGCACGCTGGAAGACGCGGGGTTTGAGGTGGGATTTTAAATCCAGGGGAGAGGGTGCAGGGTAAAGGGTAAAGGGTCGGGCGTATAAGACAGGGGTTCAGGCAGAAGCAATGGGATTGCGTGTTGTGCGAGTGGGCGCCGGTTCGAGCATTCAAGATGCGGGGCGTTTTGGATTCGGCAAGTTTGGCGTGCCGCGGAGTGGCGCGTTCGATATGGAATCTTTGGCTCTGGCAAATGGGCTTTTGGGAAATGACGCGTTTGCGCCGGCGTTGGAAATTTCGTTTGCGGGCTTGTCTCTGGTGAACGAAGGGCCGGCGCTAACCATCGCGCTTGTGGGCGCACCATGCAAGGTGCTCTTGAACGGCGAGGAATGCTTGTCGCAAGCGCGATTAGACTTGCCGGCTGGGGCGGAGCTTCAGATTACGCACGTTCGCGCGGCGAGGGTTTACGTAGCACTGCCCGGCGGCGTGCAGGTTGAGCCCGTGATGGGAAGTTGTTCGGGAATTGCGCTTGGGAATTCTTCCGCCGGCCTCTTTGGCGCGGTTTCGATTTTCGAAGCCGGAACCTCCGCAATCATGGAACCCCTGAATTTAGCGTGCTTGCTCTCTTCGTTACAAGCAAGGCCACTTCGATTTATCGCCGGTCCCCAAAGCTCGTGTCTTGATCTGGGTGCGTTTCAAGCAACCCCGTTTATGGTTTCGGTGCAATCGGATCGGCGCGGATTGCGACTCAAGGGCGAATGCGTTGGCTTATTCGAAGAAATAACAAGCCAACCGGTTTGTCCGGGGACAATTCAGGTGACAGCCTCTGGCATGCCCATTCTTCTCGGGCCAGATGGACCGACGGTGGGCGGCTATCCGGTGCTTGGATGCGTGGTTTCGGAGGACATGAATCGCGTGGGGCAGTTGGTGCCGGGGGATGAATTGCGATTTGTGGAAGTGGATGGTTAGCTTCCGAGCGAAATGGCACTTACGTCGAAAATATCAGAGTTCTTCTTTATGTTGGCGAGGGCGCTTGGGGTTGGTTCCTTGTCGGTTGAAATTTGTGCGATGGCGGCTTTCGCGCCACCGAGGACGATGTTCTCCATTTCCTGAACATTCACGCCTTCATTCTTGAGAACATCGAACACGTGAGCAAGGACGCCAACTTTATCGGCGTGACGAACTACGATGAGATGAGTGGCGATTTCGGCCCTCTTCACGTTCACCACATTGGGCACGCTGCCGGTGTGCTTGTACTCGCGAACGATGCGTACGGTTTCAGCGGCCACCGCTTCTTGGGATTGGTCGGTGCTGGCGCCGATATGATGGGTGCAATATACACGCGAATTGTCTTTCAGTGAACCGACGTATTCGCCTTCTCCGCCGCTGGGCTCGCCTTCGAACACATCGAGGCCGGCCATCATATCTTTTTCTTCGAGTGCTTTCTCCAACGCCCTTTGATCGATCACTTCGGCGCGGCTGGTGTTGATGAAGGTTGATCCGGGCTGCATCGCTTCGAAGAAGCTCCGATCGAGCATTCCCTTGGTGTCCGGAGTGAGCGAAACGTGAACTGAAACAAAATCGCTTTGCTTGGCTAGGTCACTTATGTTTGTTGCTTGGCTCACTCCGATTTCTGCGGCGATGTCGGGCGTGATCCAGCGGCTGTGAACCACCACGTGCATACCAAATGCCTTCGCGCGCTTGATCAATTCCTGGCCGATTCTTCCCATACCGATGATGCCTAGCGTCCGGCCGTACAGGCCCTTCGCTTTGCTGAAACCTTTCTTATTCCATTTGCCCTTTCTGAGCTCGATTACGTTGTCAGGAATGTGGCGATCGCACGCGATCATGAGGCCGCAAGCGAGTTCGGCGACGGCCTGGCTGTTCTTTCCCGGGCAGTTGGAGACGTACACGCCCACGCGGCTGGCGGCGTCTACGTCGATCGTGTTGTAGCCCGCGCCGGCGCGGATGATGAGGCTGAGGCGGCCGCCTTCGATCATGGGTGCGGTGACCTTGGTGGAGCGGACAACGAGGACATCGGCGGCGGTTTCTGTGATTGTCTTTGCGAGGCTTTCGCCTTCGAGGTTAGGTTCATGGATGACCTCGACGCCGAGGGCTTTGAGGCCCTCGATACCGCTTTTTTCGAACTTGTCCGCCACCAGGATTTTCATGTGAGTTAAGTTTACTGGGTCCGCCGCCGTCAATATTGCGCGCTTCTTTAGACCCTTGTTCCGGCATAACCGCAATAGAGCAACGCGTGACCTTACTCGCCCTTGGCCTGGTACTCCTCACTTCACCAACACCACTTCAGAGTGCGATTTTGCGGCGGGATCTTGTGATGGAAGAGGCACTCTTGAGACGAGGAGTGGATGCAAATTTTGCGGGCAAGGGCGAAGCGCCCATTATTCTTGCTTTACAAAGTGGGGTTAAGTTTGTGTTGCCACTGCTGGAAGCCGGCGCGAATTCTAGGATTTGTGATAGCAAGGGAACCCCGGCGATTATGATTGCAGCGGAGAGTTCGAGTCTTTGCATCATGCACGCGCTCATCGCAGCGGGAGCGGATGTAAATGCGTACGATGGCGATGGAAGAACGGCGTTGCATCTTGCGGCGGAGCGCGGGGCGGTGTCTCATGTTTCGCTCTTGATGTCTTGCAAAGCTGATGTGAAACGTCGAGATAAGAATGGAAAAACTGCGATGGACGTGGCGAGAGCCAAGGGGTTTAGGGACATAGCTGCTTTACTCAGCGCTTCGCGCTGAGTAAAACTATTCAATAAGGGCCAGCAACTCACCCTCAGATACTTGTTGACCCTTCTTCGCGTCAAGTTTCGAAACCGTGCCATCGAAACCAGAGGCGAACGTTTGTTGGGTTTTCATCGCTTCGAGCACCAGTATCTTATCACCGGCGAAGACTTTCGCGCCTTGCTTGACGAACACATCCACAACTTGGCCGGGCATGGGGGCGCGGATTTCGCCGGAGGCAACCGCGCCATGGATTCCGGCGCGGCTGACGGATCGCTCGACTACAAATTCATGGCCCTTGTAGGACACATGCACAGTTTCGCCCAGGCGCACGGCGACGGCGGATTGGGCGCCATCTTTTGTCTTTACAATTAGCCGATCTTCGATCGCAGTGATTTCGACGCTTTGTGGGAGTGAGAGCTCGACTTCTTGGCCGTTAACGAACCGCTTCACCAAACGCCCACTGCATGAGTTCTGTGTTCTTTGTAAGCGGCGGCAGCGGCGATAAAGTTTTCGAAGAGTTTTCTCGTGGCGGGATCATCGAAGGTGCGCTCGGGATGCCATTGAACGCCGACAAGCCAGGGACGATCTTCCGCTTCGACTGCTTCGATGACGCCATCTTCGCTTTTTGCAACGACTTTCAAATCGCGGCCCACGGTTTTGATCGCTTGATGATGCCAGCTCTGCCCTTGCGCTTGTTTGCCGAATATGTTGGAGAGTTTTGAGCCTTTTTCGAGCTGATATTTTTGTTTTTCGCCGTCCGTATGAGGATGCTTCGTTTCCTCAGGCAGGTGTTGGATGATCGAGCCGCCACGGATGACGTTTATGAACTGGCAACCGTAGCAAATCCCGAGCACCGGCATTCTTGGATCGATCGCGGCGAAGAGCTTCTTTTCGCCTTCGAATCTTTCCTTGGCGATGGTCTTGGCTTCAGGATGATTGGCTTCGCCCCAGTTACCTGCGTTAATATCGTTTCCGCCGGGAATGAGGAGACCATCGAGCGCTTCGGCAAGCGAGGTTGGATCGGCTTGGGGTGGGATGAGGACGGGCACGCCACCGGAATCGGCTAGCACTTGCGCATAATTCCAGTTGAGTGAGAGCTTGCCGCCGGATCGCGCGTTTTCCAGATCGCGCGCGACATCAACGGTAATCCCAATTAGTGGCTTCATGCGCTGATGAGACTTGAAATCGTTTCCACGTTCTTCTTCACCGCGTTCAAGAAATCTGCGGCGCCGACACCGTTGACCAGCCGATGATCGAACGTGAGCACGAGGTTTACAAAGCGGCGGAGCTTAACTTCAACTGATTCTTGATCGAGGCCGTTGTACGGCTCGCCCAAGAAGATCGTGCCAACGGCGGGAGGAACGACGACAGGAACCGCGTCGCGCAAGTTGAACGCTTGCATGTTGGTGAGGCTCATCGTAACGGCCTCGTTGGCTTGATCCTTTCCGTTGCGGGCTTGGTCAATTCGCTCGCGCGATGCGTTCGCGAACGTTTTCCAGTCGAGCGCATCGGCGTGTTCGATCACGGCGAGGACGAGCTCATCGCCGGGCAGGGCGACCGCAATTCCAAGCGAGGCGTGCTCATATGTGCGAAGAGTTTCTTCGCCCCTTAGGGTGGAGCGGAAGGAAGCATGTTCGCCGAGCGCTTTCGCAACCGCGTAGGCAAACATGGTGAACGCGGAGGGTTGGAAATCTCCGCCTTTGGATTTCACTTGGGCGCGGAGCCGTTCAATCGGTTCCCAGTTTGCAACGACGCTGATGGTGCCGGGTACAACGAGCTGCGAGCCACGAACCAAGCGCGATGAAAGCAAACGCTGCTTTTGAGTGAAAGCCACCTCTTTGTAGGGTCCGCCGGCGGATTCGGCGGGTTTGGCGGAGGTTGCGGTTCCTCCATTTTTGGAGAGGAATGCATCGATATCGGCCGGCATGAGCTTGCCGCTCGGGGCGGGAATGGTGGCTAGGTCCTCGTCTGTGATTCCCTTTTCTTTCGCGTAGGCGCGGGTGCGCGGCGGGATGTTGGCGGTGCGAAAGGTTGAAGTGTGGTGGGTTTCGAGTGTTGGAGCGTTGGAGTGTTGGAGTGCGGCTGCGGCGCCATGAACTTCCATTTCCTTTATGCCGTCGGCAACATCCATTCGCGCAACTTCGGCGCCGATCGGGATGATCGCATCAACTGGCGCAGTCCACTCGACGAGCGTCCCTTCGTAGGGCGATTCGACGTCCATAACCGCCTTATCGGTTTCCATTTGATAGATCGGCTCATCACGTTTGACGCGCTCCCCCGGCTGCTTGAGAATGGCAACAAGGCGGGCCTCTTGAAGGCCTTCGCCTATCTGGGGGATTCGTACCGAAACGGTGGGCATGTATGCAGGAAGTTTACTTAAACCTTACGGTTTCCATCATCGGCTTACACGTCGAGGTGATCGGCTCCGCGTTGTTAGTTGCCTGGAACTCGAACTTATAAGCGTCCTCACCGTTCACGAGAACATAAATGATATTCGTCACTTCATCTCCACCTACGGTTTTGATGACTTTTTTGAGCTGGACCGCTGGGCCTATTGGCAGGCTGATGGGCGTGACTTCCACGTCACTACCGAGGCCGTGCTTTACATCTTGGGCGGTGTCTTCGAGGGTGCCGCTGGAATCTGTTTTCTTGACAAACATGCAGGTTGCAGCTTCGCCGGGAAGAGCGCGCACGTTGTTGTCATACAGCTTGAACAGCACATTGTGACTGTCTTGGACGGTCTGCTCACCGGGGCTAATGACGTCGGGCGGCTCGACCGGCTCGACGCCGGTGGCGTCGCCGCCGATGTTAATGGTGGGCAAGGCGGATGGAGGCATGAGCTTCCAGTTGGGCGGGCCGGCCATCGAGAAACCAGCTTTGGATTCGTGGTTTTTCCAGCCTGGTGGGAGCGTAAGGGGCGCATTTTGAAGCTTGGCGGCGGTGCCGTGCTTGCATGCGGCTTGCGCGCAGATGAGCATGGCGATTAAGGTGAATGGGATTGTGCGCATCCCTATTATCTTAAACCCATTTTGCGGTTTTGGGAAGTTGGGTTCGGTTTTTCATCGCCGCTGCTCCTCACCAGCGAATTGTTGAACGTGATCTGGGGGAAGGATTCGGCTTCGGCTTAGGCGCCGGGGGTGATGGGTTCGTGGCTCAACTGCGTTTCATCATAGATACGTGCGCTGAAGCCGGGAGCTTCGGTGGAGATCGCCTCCATAATTTCGCGCGCGGTGAAGAATGGTTTTGACGTGCCGCTTCGCAGCCTGATCTCCTGGAATATCCGCCACGCGTCTTTGCAATCGCCTTTCGGTGCTAGGATGCGTTGTATGCGCTGGATGCGCTTTTCCATGTTTGTGAACGTTCCATCGGATTCGGCGGGAGCATTCATGGGGAGCACAACGCTGGCGTAGTTGGTTGCTTCGGTTTCGAGGACGCCTTGGTAGACTAGAAAGTCGACGTTCTGCAGCGCGGCCGTAAGTGTTGGAGTGTTGGTGTGTCGAAGTGTTGAAAACGGGTCCACGTTGACCAGCCAGAGCGCTTTGATCTTGCCATTCGCGCACGCCTCCAAAATCTGATGCGTGTTCATACCGCGTTGGGAGTCTTCGACCGACCGATGGCCGGGAAGCATGTCGGGCAACATGCCCAGCTCTTCGCAACCTTGATCATTAGATTCCAGACTGTACAAGTTGAAACCGCCGCCAGTGGACTTGCCGAGCCCCGCGAGGGCTTCGATGGTGTCGTTCGCGGCCATGCTATTGAGCAAGTTGCGGGTCGTGATTATAGGCGCGCTTGTTGTGGCGAGGAGCATGCCCGCTTCCACGATGTCGCTTGCGCGAACGCCGGTCTTGGCGGCGACCATTTCTTCGGTGAACCGGAACACGCTTTGGCGAATCGCCTCGGGAAGTTTGAGACCGCCGTGGGTGGCGGCGGCATTGACGATTCCGTGGGCGAGAATCGCTTCGCTTCCCGGCTTGTAGCGCAACACGAGACAGGCGAAACTGTCCACGTCGGTTGGCTTATCGCTAGCAACGATCACTTTGGCGTTGTTC
>Ga0207096_1141_pt1 | contig 13738 bp, 14 predicted proteins | sample Alteio_BWMinHeat_86_FD_153547 | JGI IMG/M metagenome (GOLD analysis project Ga0207096, IMG submission 153547) | Enriched cells from forest soil in Barre Woods Harvard Forest LTER site, Petersham, Massachusetts, United States -... | ecosystem: Environmental > Terrestrial > Soil > Temperate forest >...
TTTCACCCATGGGGGTTGCAAATTTATTTTCGAGCAAGGAAACCCTCTCTATGGACCGATTTGCATGTAATTTTCAATTCTCAGAAAATCTCATCGTTGTTAAAAAAGGCATAGGGAAAAGCATTTCCCTAGGTTTTACGGTGGACGGAAAACTGGATCGAAAAAACCGTGTTTACGCCCTGAAGGGAGATATTATCCCCGCTCGTTTTATTAACTCTATTTTAGGCAATATTCCCCTTATTGGCGATATGCTTCAGGGTGGTGAGGGAGGGGGTCTTTTTGCGATTAATTACAGCGTGTCCGGGAGTTTTGATAACCCTATTGTTGACCTGAACCCGCTTTCCATTCTTGCGCCTGGCTTTATCCGTAAACTTTTTCAATCTGCAGGGAATGATGATTAATTGGGAATGGTGAGAGGAACTTGCTTATGTTAGGGTGTATCCGTAACTGATAAAAAAAACAGAGAGTCCTACACTGAAACCGTTTAAAGAAAACCGCAAGAGATTCTTCCTTGTTATTGCTATTATCGGTCTTGCCCTGCTTGCGAGTCTTTACTTTGTCGTGACCTATTGGTACCATAGGCATAACAAAGACTCTTTGACCCTTTATGGCAATGTAGATATTCGACAAGTTGATCTTGGATTTCGCGTCGCTGGCCGCCTTGAAAAAATGGTCTTTGAAGAGGGCGATATGGTCAAAACAGGAGATGCGGTTGCCATTCTGGATAAAGCTCCCTATGAGGCTAATCTTGCTGTAGCAAAAGCCCAGTTACTTCAGGCAGCGTCTAATTTTGCAAAGTTCAAACATGGAAATCGGCCTCAAGAAATTGAAGAAGCACGTGCCAATGTGCGCCAGTTCCAAGCTGCTTATGATAATGCGGTCACTACTTTAACGCGCCAAAGTCATGAGCTCAAAGTAGACGCAACCTCTAAACAAGCCTATGATGATGCCCTCGCGAAAAAATTAGAAAGCGAAGCCCAATTGAAAAGCGCAGGGGAAGCCCTTAATCTTGCTGAGGAAGGATTTCGTCTAGAAGACATTGATGGGGCTCAAGCAGCACTAGAAACGGCCAAGGCTCAATTGACAAGTGCTCAAATTAATTTAAATGATACAACCATTTTTTCCCCTTCTGATGGGATTATACTGACTCGCGTTAGGGAGCCGGGAGCCATTGTAGATCCCCAATCTATAGTCTATACTCTTTCTCTGCATAAGCCCGTCTGGGTGAGGGCTTATGTTTCTGAAACTGATCTTGGCCGTATAAAACCAGGGATGGAGGTTCTGATCACAACGGATGCGAATCCGGACAAACCTTTTAAGGGCCAAATTGGTTTTATTTCTCCCCAAGCTGAATTTACGCCTAAAACTGTTGAGACCCCTGAACTGCGTACGGACCTTGTTTACAGGTTGCGTATTGTTGCGGACGACCCAAAGAGCGAACTCCGTCAAGGAATGCCTGTAACGATAAAAATTCAGCTTAGTTCTTAATCTTAGCCTTGGATAAGGGAACTATTTTTATAATGAAAAAACAAACTTTTGCCCAAAATTGAGGTTTTTAGGGTATGACAGAAACCGCGATTGACATCATTGGCGTGAGTAAAACCTTTCCTGGCATGGATAAACCAGCCCTTGATGCCATTACGGCTTCTATTCAGCGGGGAATGATCACAGGGCTTGTGGGACCTGATGCTGCGGGAAAAACCACCCTGATTCGTCTTATAGCTGGACTTTTGTTGCCAAGTCTTGGTCAGATTAATGTACTCGGTCTTAATACAGCGAAAAATGCTGAGCAGCTTCATGATGTCATGGGCTATATGCCACAGAAATTTGGATTGTACGAAGATTTAACAGTGATTGAAAATCTTGATCTTTATGCCAAATTACATGGGCTCATGGGTCGAGAAAAAGACATTATGTTCGATCGTATGTTCATGTTTACTTCTTTGAAGCCTTTTATTAACCGCCTAGCCGGCAATCTTTCCGGGGGGATGAAGCAAAAATTGGGGTTGGCTTGCTCTCTCTTAAGTCGTCCCAAAGTTCTTTTGCTTGATGAACCGAGTGTAGGTGTGGACCCTGTATCTCGCAGAGAATTATGGAAGATGGTGCAAGAATTGATTGGGGAAGGGTTATGTGTTGTTTGGTCAACAGCTTATTTGGATGAAGCAGATAAATGTCATCGGGTTTTGCTCTTAAATGAGGGAAAGTTACTCTTTAATGGCCCCCCAAAAGATCTTACAAATCGTATGAAAGGCCGGGTCTTTCTCTGGGATGTTCCCTTTGGACATCGTCATCGTAAAGTTCTATCTCAGCTCTTAAGCCGCCCAGGAATTATTGACGGTGTGATTCAGGGGAAAAAAATTCGGATTGTTTGTGCCGCCTCTCTTCCGCAGGACTCTTTGAATCCTGAATGGCGAGAGGCTGAGCCTCGTTTTGAAGATGCTTTCGTTGATGTACTAGGGGGTGGACCCAGTGGGCAATCCGTTCTTGCCCTCCATATGCCTCAAAAAAAGGAAAGTAGTATCCTGCCTGTTGAGGCGGAACACCTTACCAAACGATTCGGCGATTTTACGGCCGCCAATGGGATATCATTCTCAATTCAAAGGGGAGAAATTTTTGGTCTTCTTGGGCCCAATGGGGCAGGCAAATCAACAACTTTCAAAATGTTATGTGGGCTTTTGCAACCGACAAGTGGAAAAGCACTCGTATCTGGGTTTGATCTTAAAACAGCGACTTCAAAGGCACGTTCTCGCATTGGTTATATGGCCCAGAAATTTTCTTTATATAGTGATTTAAGCGTTGAGGAAAATCTGAATTTCTTTTCAGGTGTGTACGGTCTTTCAGGAGAAACTCGTAAAGAAAAAATTGATCTCATGATAAAGATTTTTGACCTTGCGCCCTATCTAGGGTCTAACGCAGGTACCCTACCTCTTGGGTTTAAACAACGATTAGCCTTGGCTTGTGCTGTCATGCATGAACCCGATGTTCTCTTTCTTGATGAACCAACCTCGGGTGTTGACCCCATAACCCGTCGTGAGTTTTGGAATCATATCAATGGGATGGTTGAAAAGGGCGTTACCATTATGGTCACTACACATTTTATGGATGAAGCAGAGTATTGTGACCGCATTGCCCTTATTTATGGGGGTGTTAATATTGCAACCGGGACTCCAGATGAACTGAAAGATTGGGTTAAGATTGAAGGATTGCCTAATCCCACGATGGAAGATGCCTTTATTTCTCTGATTGAGCGTTCTAATGCTACACAGCAAGAGAGAGCACAACAATGAACACCTTTTCTTTTCAACGCTTTTTTGCTTACTTACACAAAGAATACAAGCAAATTCTTCGGGATCCCAGCACGATGCTTATAGCGTTTGTTCTGCCCTTTCTCATGATCTTTGTTTATGGTTATGGGGTTTCTCTCGATGCGGATAAAATTAAAATTGGGATTCTTTTAGAAGATACTTCAACGGAAGCGAGAAGTCTTGCAAACGCCTTTCTTGCAACGCCTTACTTTGATGCCCGAACAGGCTATGATCGTTTAGCCCTTGAAGGCGACGTGACGGCGGGGCGCCTTCGGGGGTTGGTAACCATTCCCTCTGATTTTTCACAAAATATCAATCGGGGAATAACAGCACCCCTGCAGGTTCTTCTTGATGGTAGTGAAACCAACACAGCAAAATTTGTTCTTAATTATGCATTGGGTGTGGTCGCTCAATGGAATGTTCAGCGGGCTATTGAAAAAAAGAATGTGACCCTTTCTCCTATGACTATGGAATCAAGAGTTTGGTTTAATCCTGCCCTCCTCAGTAGAAACGTCTTACTTCCAGGATCGATTGCCATTATTATGTCTCTCATTGGGACCCTCCTCACTGCTCTTGTGGTAGCCCGTGAATGGGAGCGGGGCACTATGGAAGCCATGATGTCCACCCCTATCCGTATCTATGAAATGCTGCTGGGTAAATTGATTCCTTATTTTTTTTTGGGGTTGGGGACTATGGTTCTTTGTGTGTTCCTTTCGATTACCTTGTTTGAGGTCCCTTTTAGGGGATCTTATTTAGTCCTGCTGCTTTCTACCTCTTGCTTTTTATTAGCCGCCCTTGGCCAAGGGTTGCTGATTTCTACCCTAACCCGCAACCAATTTGTTTCAGCTCAAATTTCGATTATGGTGGGTTTTTTGCCCGCTTTCATGCTTTCCGGTTTTATCTTTGAAATTAGTTCGATGCCCTGGCCTATTCAAGCAATTACGTATTTACTTCCTCCTCGCTACTTTGTAACAATCCTGCAAAGCGCTTTCCTTGCGGGTGTTGTATGGGATCTTATCATTCCCAATTTGTTGGCCATGCTGGTGATTGCCCTCTTTTTTTTCATTCTGATAGCACGTAAAACAGTTAAGAGATTGGATTAGACAATGAACTCTCTTCATAGAGTTAAGGCAAAACTTGCTGATTGGTCCATGGTTAAGGCATTGATCATAAAGGAAATCCTTGCTGTTTGGAGAGACAAAAAAAGTCGCTTTGTCCTTATCGTCCCTCCTTTGGTTCAGCTCATTATTCTCGCGCATGCAGCAACCTTAGATGTGAGCAACATTTCCATAGGCATTCATAATCAGGATGAGGGATGGTATAGCCACGAACTTGTGCAAAGAATTAAGGGGTCTCCCTACTTTAGCCATGTCTATGAGTTTGGAAATTCTAAAGAAGTGAGACACGCAATTGACACACAAAAAGTCCTTGTGTCCCTCCAAATTCAACAGAATTTTTCACGCTTTATCAACAGTAGCAAGCAGGCACAAATTCAAGTCATTTTGGATGGGCGAAAGTCGAATGCTGCTCAAATTGTTACGGGATACCTCACCCTTATCCTTCAGAATTTAAATAGGGATATTCTAGCCCATAACGGGGTGGAAGTCTCTGACCCCGTTAATATTGAGTTTCGCGCTTTGTTTAATCCAAATCTAGATTATATTTTTTATACGGTGCCCTGTTTGGTTGGGATTTTAAGCATGATGTTGGCCCTGATGCTGACGGCTATGTCTGTTTCCAGAGAGCGGGAAAATGGCACCTTTGATCAGCTTCTCGTGTCCCCCCTCCAACCTTGGGAAATTCTGGTTGGAAAATTGATTCCAGCGATGATGATCGGCATAGGGGAAAGTACTCTACTTATGATTTTTGCGTTGAATTTGTTTGGTGTTCCTTTTAAGGGATCATTAATTCTTCTTTATAGTAGTATGGTTGTTTTTTTGTTTTCAATCGTAGGGATTGGTCTTTTTATTTCTTCTATTTCCCGCACTCAGCAACAATCGATTCTGGGGACGTTCGTTTTTATAGTGCCGACCATGCTTTTATCAGGCTATGCTACGCCCATTGAAAACATGCCCCATTGGCTTCAACCCTTTAGCAACCTTGTGCCCATCACCCATTTCTTTATCATTGTGAAGGGAATTTTTTTAAAGAACATGCCCGCAGGAGAAGTCTTCATGAATACTTGGCCCATGGCGTTGATTGCGGTCTTCACCTTGACCCTCGCCGGATGGATGTTCACAAGACGGTTGGAATAGGGAAAGCCAGTGTTACCATTGTGGTATTTTTTATCTCGACGGTTATCTATTTTTTAATTTTTTTGTGCAAGTATAATAAAGAACAAAAGAAAGGAAAATAGAATGCTTGAGATATTAAAAGTAAATAATATTAAATATTATAGGGCGCTGGTTATTGTTATGATAGCACTGCCTCTCATCTCTCCGGCGATGTCTCAAAAAACCCCGATATGCGATGCTTGCTCGGATAAATTTATCAAAGGTCTCCCAGCATGCCTTGAGCTACACAAGTGTAACAAGAAGGCTCCTGAGGAACGGCTGGGGTGCAGAGATGGTTGTATCAGTCAAGAACAATCCCAACTGCATCAATGCTTTTTGCAGAATAGCTGCCCTGCAAACGACTACCCGCGACTTGACTATCAAGCGATCGCAAAAGACCTTGCAAACCAAGCTATGTGGGGCCTTATGCTTTCCCCTAAAGGTAAGTAATCTGAAGTTTGGATAAGAGAGCAAACACTTACAACTCCGAGAGCATGCGAAGTCACCTATCCCCCCACCATGTTCTCTGGCCTCACCCAATCCTCGTATTGCTCTTTTGTTAAATACCCCAGCTCAAGGGCTGCGTTTAAAAGCGTTGTATGCTCTTTATGAGCCTTTTTGGCGATTTCCGCTGCCTTGTCATAGCCAATATGAGGATTTAACGCTGTAACCAACATTAGAGATTGATAGAGGGACTGATGAATGCGCTGTTCATCGGCCGTAACCCCCACGACGCACTTGTTCGTAAAGCTTTTTACTCCATCGGCTAGTAATCGAATGGATTGTAGGACATTGTAAATCATGACGGGTTTGAAAACATTTAATTCGAGTTGGCCATTCGATCCTGCAATACTAACGGTTACATGATTTCCCATGACTTGGACAGCAACCATGGTTAAGGCTTCGCATTGAGTAGGATTCACTTTTCCTGGCATGATAGAAGAACCCGGCTCATTTTCTGGTAAGAGAAGCTCGCCCAATCCGCACCGAGGTCCCGATCCCAGTAGGCGAATATCATTGGCGATTTTCATTAAGGAAACCGCCAGTACATTGAGGGCCCCTGAGACCTCCACCATCGTATCTTCTGAAGCTAAGGCTTCAAATTTATTTTCTGCACTCACAAAGGGAAGCCCCGAAAGCTCAGACACTTTTTTAGCAAATCGTTCCCCAAATTCAGGGGGCGCATTCAGGCCTGTGCCCACAGCCGTTCCCCCTTGGGCTAACTGATAAAGATGGGGTAAAGTATTTTTAATCCGCGATAGACCTAGTTTAATTTGAGTTGCATAGGCTGAAAATTCCTGGCCCAAGGTGATGGGCGTAGCATCCTGAAGATGGGTTCTGCCAATTTTAATAATATTTTTAAAGGCGCTTTCCTTATCCTTTAATGCTTTGTGTAAACCCTCAAGGGCTGGCAAAAGGGCCTTGTGAACCTCAAAGGCGGTGGCCATGTGCATCACGGTTGGAAAAGTATCATTAGAAGATTGACTTAAATTCACATGATCATTGGGGTGTACAGGATTTTTTGAGCCCATCGCGCCCCCTAAAAGCTCAATGGCTCGGTTGGAAATCACTTCGTTGGCATTCATATTGGTCTGGGTTCCCGACCCAGTCTGCCACACCACAAGGGGGAAATGATGATCGAGCTGCCCATGAATCACCTCATCGGCTGCCTTCACAATCGCATTCCCTAGAGATGGATCCAACAGGCCAAGCTCCATGTTTACAAGCGCTGACGCCTTTTTTTCCAACCCTAACGCATGAATAAGGGCGAGGGGCATGATCTCCACCCCAATACGAAAATTTTGACGGGAGCGTTCTGTTTGAGCCCCCCAATAGGCATCTTCTGGAACCTCAATGGGTCCAAAACTATCTCTTTCCTCACGCATTAGAATTTTTTGTCCCATTGGAAGACCCCCATTGCTGTTAGCACTCGCTTTAGGTTATTTATGCCATATGTGGAATTTAAAGCCAATGCAATGCGCAATTCAGGAAGCTGAAAAGGCCTTTGTTCAAGATGAAGTCCCTGTAGGAGCGGTGATTGTCGATAGCCTTTCAGGCGATATTATAGCTATTGCTCATAACGAAATGGAAAAAAGTCAGGACCCGACAGCACACGCTGAAATGCTTGCGATCAGGCGTGCGACAGCTGCAATGGGCAGAGGTCGTTTGGAAAACTGTGACCTTTACGTGACCCTTGAGCCTTGTCCCATGTGTGCCCAAGCCATCAGCTTTGCGCGCGTGAGGCGCCTTTATTTTGGGGCCTATGATCCTAAAGGAGGGGGGGTAGATCATGGCGCCAAGATTTTTACTGCCTCTTCTTGCCACCATATTCCTGAAGTCATTGGAGGTCTTGAAGAAAAAGAGTGTGCCCAGCTATTAAGAAATTTTTTTGAAGGGAAGCGAGTGGTTAAATAAAGCTCTTTCGAAACTGATGTGACCCACACTCGGTGTCATCTGAATTTATTTCAGGATCTCTCTTAGATGCTGAACTAGGCTCCGTGGACAAAATTTTAGAATCTCTCGTTATGCAAGCGATGTGGTTGAGTTCCCTTTATTTTCGACCCTTCGACTTCGGCTCCTTCGGAGCCTACGCTCAGGGCGAACGGACTTTAGTTATTATTTGTAACACATTATCAAATACTACAATTTCTGAGTTTTTTATTCAAAATACTCTTCCTCACCGTTCGCCCTGAGCGTAGGCTCCGAAGGAGCCGAAGTCGAAGGGTTCAGCAGGAAAGAAACTTTTTGAAAATTTTGTCCACGGAGCCTGGTTCAGCATGACAATTTTGGGACGTTTGGGTACTTTTTCGAAAGAGTTCTAATAAAAAACCGTAAGGGATCCCAGAAAATTTCCTGAAAATCCCTTACGATCTCCCACGATCCAAGGCTACCCTTATTTCCCTTACAACCCCAACTTTCAAAACTTATCCTCAAGCCAAACCTCAGACCACACCTTAACCATACGACGTTTTAGCTCGCGAAGCAGCAGCAACGCAGCATCCTTAAGGCCATGAACCATGGCCGAATGGCCAAGAGGCTGGGTTCATAGGCGAAATAAGCAGCACTCATTGCTGTTCTTCAATGGACATACTTTCGAAACTGAACCTGATCGTCCCAAGATGTCATGCTGAACTTGTTTCAGCATCTAAAAGAGATCCTGAAACGAGTTCAGGATGACACCGAGTGTGCGACTACGCCCAGTTTCGCAAGAGGTCTAATGGATAATCCTTGAAAAAAGGTAGTTATGTAGGTAACGTAAGCATAGCCCGGTTTCTCCTTATTTGTGTTAAGGGTTATCGTGGTTAGTGACGGGTAGATCTGGCTGATCTGCTCGTCACGTTTAGAATTTAGCACAAATTTTCAACAATGCAACCCCTTTTTTCTATCAAAAAAGCTTACGCTTGAGTAGTGCAACACAAATACACCCCCCTATCATGAGCGGTGTTCTCTTGTCGTATGTGACCAGGAAAATGTTTTTATACGTGACGTATCTACTTTTTTCTCAGACTCCCATAAGCTGTATTGTTGCTGAAGGTTAAGCCAACTCTCAGGCGTTGTCTTAAAGGCCTTTGCAAGCTTTAGAGCCATCTCTGCGCTGACGCCTGCATGACAATTAACAAGCATAGAAAGAGTTTTCCGTGTAACCTGTAAACCTTTAGCTGCTTCAGTTATGCTTAAGTTTAAAGGCTCTAAGTAGAGCTCTTTAAGGATTTCTCCAGGATGGGGGGGGGCATGCATCATCGTCATCTCGTTTCTCCTCTGCCTAATGATAGTCTATGTAATCTACATCGTATGCATGACCTTTTTCGAACCGAAAAATCAGCCGCCAATTTCCATTTATGCTTAACGACCAAAAATTCTTTTTATCTCCTTTTAGGGGATGGAGTCCTGATCCTGGGAAATCCATATCCTTTATTATCTCTGCCGTATGTAGTTTCGCCAATACCCACCGTAAACGTTTTAAATGGCTCTGTGTAATTTTAGAAGTGACTCCTCTTTCGAAATAGATTCGAAGCTCTTTATGTTTAAAGGTGAGGATCATGTTATTTAGCTCATATTCTTCCTTAATTGTAACTTGATACGTATCAGGTGTCAATAAAATAAGCTCATTGATGCACTCTGAGTAGCATCAAAACCGAGTGTAATGAATAACCTACTCTACCAAAACTTTATTATACTCTGGATGACGCTTTATATATGCATCGACAAAAGAACAACTTGGAATGATTTTATAATGATTTTCTTTCGCATAATCCAAAGCATATTTCACGAGCGTCTGACCAATTTGCTGGCCACGTAATTCAGGAGGAACGTAGGTACTGTGATAATCCAAGGTTTTGCCATCAGGCAAAACAATGTAATCTAATCGCGCTGTTCTTCCCCCCTCCATATAAATAAATTGATGGCTGTCTTTATGATGTTCAATGACAATGTTCATAGCTCTTCTCCCCTAGCATTTAACCTTTAACATATTGCCTATTCTTTCCTATGTTTACTTGACTCTACTTTATCAGATTTTTCTTATCAAATGCTTAAGGTGAAAAATTTTCAGAGAGACATGTATAAAAAACCCCCCTCCTCAAATGAAAAAGACTGTGATAGGGTCCACGCAGTAAATAGCAAAAAGATGAAAGAGTTGAGTCATGAAACTGACTGTTCTCAAAGAACAAAGACCCTACGAAACCAGAGTCGCAGCCACTCCAGAAACGGTAAAAAAGTTGATCGCCCTGGGATTTCAGGTGGCCGTGGAAAAAGGTGCGGGGGAAAAATCCCATTTTCTTGATAAAGCCTATGAAGAAGCGGGGGCTATCATAGCCTCAACACAAAAAAAAGCTCTTGAAAAGGCTCAGGTGGTTTTAAAAGTTGGGGCGCCCATGACACAAGAGGATGGGGGCGAGGATGAAGCATCCCTTTTTCCCGAAGGGGCGCTACTCCTAGGGATTCTCCAACCTCATACAAAACAAGCGCTTCTTGAGGTTTATAACAAGCGTAAGATTACAGCTTTTGCCCTTGAACTTGCCCCCCGCATTACCCGTGCTCAAGCAATAGACGTGCTCTCTTCTCAAAGCAACCTGGCTGGCTATCGGGCTGTTATTGAAGCAACCAATAGCTTTGAGCGGGCCTTTCCTATGATGATGACAGCAGCGGGAACCATTGCCCCTGCCCGTGTCTTGATTTTAGGCGCAGGAGTTGCCGGTCTTCAAGCCGTTGCAACAGCCAAACGTTTAGGCGCTATTGTGAGTGTCTTTGATGTGCGTGCTGCTGCTAAAGAACAAGTCCAGAGTTTGGGGGGGACTTTTGTAGAAGTTGAATCGCAAGAAGCAGGTGAAGCTGCAGGCGGCTATGCAAAAGAAATGAGTGATGACTACAAGGCCCGGCAAGCCGCTAAAATTAAAGAAGTGTTGCAAAAATCTGACATCGCCATCACAACAGCTTTGATCCCAGGAAAACCAGCTCCTCGTCTACTGACGGCTGATATGGTGAAGGGAATGAAGCCAGGCTCAGTCATTGTGGATCTTGCCGTTGAATCTGGCGGAAATTGCGAAGGAAGTGTGTTGGGGGAAATTGTTGAAACCCACGGGGTTAAGATTATTGGGTACGCCAATATGCCGGGTCGAATCCCAACGGATGCAAGCGCCGTTTATTCTCGCAATATACTGAACTTACTCACTCTTTGTGTGGATGCGGCATCAAAGTCCCTTAAAATTAATTGGGAAGATGAAATTATCCAAGCGATTGCCCTTACCCGTGATGGAAAAACCCTACAGTCTAAGAAAGGAACTAATTAATGGAAATGATCTCTCCTTTTATCCTCGGACTTACGGTTTTTATTCTCGCCATTTTTGTGGGATATTACGTTGTTTGGAAAGTAACACCTGCTCTGCACTCTCCCTTAATGTCAGTCACCAATGCGATTTCCAGTGTGATTATTGTGGGGGCTGTGCTTGCCGCAGGCTCCGCCCAAGATACCTTGACCCAACTTTTTGGCTTTGGTGCGGTGATGATGGCGTCAATTAATATTTTCGGAGGCTTTGTTGTCACCCGCCGTATGCTTGAAATGTTCAATAAGAAAAAATAGGATTTTTATTGTGATCGCAAATTTTTCAGCCCTAGCCTACTTGGCATCCTCTGTCTGCTTTATTTTGGCCCTACAAGGACTTTCTTCAGCAAAAACATCCCAACGGGGATTAAGCCTCGGTATACTGGGAATGAGTATAGCGATTGGCACAACCCTCGCATCCCCTATTGTCGCAAGCTATGGATGGATCATTTCAGGCATTATCGTCGGGGGCATCATAGGAACCCTCATAGCCAAGAAAATCCAAATGACGGCTCTTCCTCAATTAGTCGCTGCCTTTCACAGTTTGGTGGGGCTTTCAGCCGTTTGTGTGGCAGCGGCCGCCCTTTTGGAACCTGAAGCCTTTAACATAGGATCTGTGGGGTTTATTGCGGCTGGATCCCTTGTCGAAATGGGTTTTGGTGTTGCCATTGGCGCCATTACGTTTACCGGATCGGTTGTAGCCTTTGCTAAGCTTCAAGGGCTTGTTTCAGGAAATCCGCTGATTTTTAAAGGTCAGCATAAGGTTAACGCAGCTCTTGGCCTTGGTCTTGTGGTTATGCTTCTTCTCTTTGCCGCCAGTGAATCTCATAATCTGTTTTGGGCCATAGCCTTTGTTTCCTTTTTGTTAGGATTCTTATTGATCCTTCCTATTGGCGGGGCGGACATGCCCGTTGTGATTTCCATGTTAAACTCTTATTCTGGGTGGGCTGCTGCGGGTATTGGGTTTACCCTTGGCAACAGCCTTCTGATCATCACAGGTGCCCTTGTGGGCGCATCTGGTGCGATTCTGAGCTATATTATGTGTAAAGGAATGAACCGCTCTATTCTGAATATTATTTTGGGTGGCTTTGGGGGTGAGCAAGCAGCTGCCTCTCAGGGACCTAAGGAACAACGACCCTATAAGGCGGGAAGTTCTGAGGATGCGGGCTTTATCATGAAAAACGCCAAATCGGTTGTTATTGTTCCCGGCTATGGCATGGCCGTTGCTCAAGCCCAGCATGCGTTAAGGGAAATGGCTGATATTTTGCAACAGGAAGGGGTTGAGGTGCGCTATGCCATCCACCCCGTTGCGGGTCGTATGCCAGGGCACATGAATGTCCTTTTGGCTGAAGCCAATGTTCCTTATGAGAGTGTGTTGGAACTTGAAGAAATCAATAGGGACTTTGCCCAAACCGATGTGGCTTTCGTGATTGGCGCCAATGATGTCACCAATCCTTCTGCAAAGACGGATCCCACAAGTCCCATTTATGGTATGCCTGTTCTAGATGTGGAAAAAGCTAAAACCGTTCTCTTTGTTAAGCGCTCAATGTCTCCGGGGTATGCTGGTGTAGATAATGAGCTCTTCTATAAAGATAACACGCTCATGCTCTTTGGGGATGCGAAAAAAATGTGTGAAGAAATTATCAAAACACTTGAAGAGTAGAGGACTTCTTTCGTGGGGGTGGCACCTAGAAAGCCAGGTTAATTATTCATTAATATTTTCTTGTTAAGGTTTCAAGTGTCTTACATAGAGAAAATAATATGAATAAAATAAAAATAACATTTTTTTTGATCTCTTTGTATTTACTACTGAATGCTGAAGAAGGTAGAGCTACAAAATCTGCCTGCGACTGGTGCATAGGAAGTTGTCACGCCTTTTTACATCCGCATGATTTATGTATACAGTGCCTAGATACTTGTGTGCAGACTTCAGGGTGCTCTCAACAACAAGTGGATAATAGCAAGCAGAGTTGCGATCCGGCTTCGTCAAAAAAGCCCGGAATCGACAAGTCTTAAAAGGGGGAAAATGCCTAAAAGCGAGAAAATTCGTAGAAAAAATGAGAAGCCTTTAAAGAAATAATTACACCTGAGCTCTGCCATTTTTTAATTTTAGGATCCGGTACGGTTCGCCCTGCGTAGGTCCCGAAGGGACCGAAGTCGAGGATCGAACGAAGTAGAGATACAGAAACCAATAGAGCTCTTGCATAACCCTTTGCCGTTCGCCCTTATCTGAGCGTAGGTTCTTGCCCTGAGCTTGGCGAAGGGAAAGGACCGAAGTCGAAGGGTTGTCTAAGTCATCCTTCGACTTCGCTGCTTTGCAGCTACGCTCAGGATGAACG
>Ga0207096_1142_pt1 | contig 13733 bp, 7 predicted proteins | sample Alteio_BWMinHeat_86_FD_153547 | JGI IMG/M metagenome (GOLD analysis project Ga0207096, IMG submission 153547) | Enriched cells from forest soil in Barre Woods Harvard Forest LTER site, Petersham, Massachusetts, United States -... | ecosystem: Environmental > Terrestrial > Soil > Temperate forest >...
AAATATGGTTACCAACTTGCCTATTGCATCATACATTGAAATCTTAATTTCATTGGTGTAAGGAACAATTGTTTCAAGAGTAAAAGTATTCAAAGTAGGGTTTGGATAGATATTAAATACCTGGAAATCGGGTAATAAACTTGCACATTGTTCATCATTTGCAGGATTATTATCAGGTGATATGCCGTTGGGATTTTTTGCAGTTACACACACGTAAGGAGGAGGATTATGTGGATTTACCGCAAATGCCTGATTAAAAGTATAAAAAGAGGTTCCAAAGGGATTGAGAGTATCATTAAGGTGAACAAGGACAATGTTTCCGGCTACATTTACAGTCAAATCGTAATAGTAAATTATTTCGGAGCCTTTATTCTGAATAATAGCTGAAACATTTAATACATCACCATTAGGTGTTGCAATTACAGTATCCACAGCAATATCAAGAATATTATGATCAAGACAAATAGTATCAGTAAATAAACCTTTACAACCCGTCAAGGTATCGGTAACGAAAAGTTTTATGGTATCGCATAAAGTATCCACATATATATGGACAGGATCGAAAAAGTTACTGCTATCTCCATCTCCAAAATACCATAAATAGGTGTTACCTCCACTAGAAGTATTAGTAAAATCAACATTGAGAGGCGGTGCTCCATTTATTGGAGAAAATGTGAAACTTGATATTGGTGAGGGTAGAATATTCAGTGTATCGATTATGGTAGCTGAACATCCGCCAAAGGTAGATTCTGTTAAACTAACAATATGATTTCCTGTTGTTGTAAAGGTATAATAGGCAGTATCTCCAAAGTTATATGCTGTGTCAAAAATCCAGGAAGACCAGAAAATGCTGTCTAAGTTATTTACAACATACCCGCTATCAACAAACTGAATCGGATAATTTACACAGGCAGTAGTATTTGTAAAATGAGCAATTGGTAAAGGATGGATGATAATTGGAATAGAATCATAAGATATACATCCTCCATTTGTGGATGAAATAGTTAAAATAACAGTGTCAACACCTGGATTTAAATATAGATGGGTTGGATTCTCCAAGGTTGATAATGATGACCCATCTCCAAAATTCCACAAATAGGTTTGAATTGTGCCTTGAGAGTAATTATTAAACTGAACAGTTGTTCCGAGACAAATTAGAGCTGGAGTGGTATTAAAAAGAGCTAAGGGTCCTGTAAATAGAATGTTTACTGTATCAGTAATTGAACTTATGCAACCATGATTATTTGTAACTGTTAAAGTAACTAAATAAGGTCCTGGATTAATGTAAACATTTGTTGGGTTTTGTAAAGAGGATTGATTGCCATCTCCAAAATCCCAATGCCAAGTAGTTATTGAACTTAAGGAATCAGAAGTACTTGCGTCAGTGAAGTTAGTTAGAGTATTACTGCATAATCCAACATAATTAAACGCTACCTGAGGCGCACAATAAACATAAACAAACTGGGTATCTTTACCAATGCAACCGATATTAGTAGAATCGATGTGAATGACCATATTATTTCCGCAGGTAGTAAAACTGAAACTAGCATCCATTGTAAATGAAAATGATGAATCAGGGAATATCCATTTGTAACCAACTATTGTGTCAGATAATGTTGTTGAATTGTCTAATAATTGAACTGGAGTTCCAACACAAACAGAATCCCATGTAAAACTTACCATTGGTCCTGGTCCAACTGCTATAGTATCAAAGGCAGAATCAATACAACTTGTTCCGGTAGTAGCAATTAATTTAACAAAATAAGTTCCGGGAGTTGAATAAGAATGACTTGGGCTTGTAAGAATTGAAGTAAATGAATCGCCAAAACTCCACAGATAGCTAGTTGGAGGATTAACATAAGTATCCGTAAAATTTACTGCTATGCTTCCACAAATATTTGGAGGTGTATAGCTTATAATTGATTGGGAAGGATTGCTGATTGTAACAGGAATAATTATTGAATCGACACATCCTGAATCGGAGGTTACTACCAAAGTAACATTATAAGTCCCGGCTGATCCATAAGAATGTGTAGGATTTTGAAATGTAGAAGTGGATAGGTCACCAAAATCCCAGTGATAGGTCATGTTATCATAACAAGTGGAAAGGTTTTGAAAAGTGACAGTTTGACCAACACAGGTATTTGTAACATTGAACATCGCAATTGGCTCATCTTTAAAAACAACAGTGTGAACTATAGTATCTGTGCAACCTCCATTTATAGTGATTACATGGGTGACGGTATATGTTCCGTCAGTCAGGTAGGTATGTGTTGTGTCTTTTGCAGTGCTTGTTCCTCCATCGCCAAAGTTCCACCACCACGAAGTAACAATAGTGGAGTCGGCGGTTGTATCCTGAAACAAAACAGGTAGTGTTGAACAACTAGGAGGAATGATGAAACCTATGGAAGGTGCATCAGGATTTACAACAATTGTTTGGCAAAAGGATGAATTAGCTCCTGTGGTTGTATCCGTTGCGGTGAGAGAAATATTATAGGTTCCGGGAATGGAATAAACAATATTATTCGGAGAAAAGACGGTAGAAGTATCATAATTTGAACCCGAATTATTTGGGAAAGCCCACCTATCTAGAGAATTTGGACCATTTATAGGACTAAAAATCCGATAGCGAGAATTAACATTAATACACTTTAAAGCGCGTGGGTGAATGTTTGTGCCAGCAATTGAAGAAATCGCCGGAGAGTTTGTAATTGCAGTTCCATAAGATAATTTATGCATAATGGCATCGCCATCATAAGTCGCAAATCCATAAATATTACAATTCTCCTCAATCATATCTACACCCGTTGCAGAATTGCTGCCTAGAAATCCTAAAGAAACCGGTGTTATCGTCGAAGTCAACGCGGTCGCAAAATTTATCTGAGTTAATTCCCCGCTATTCCAGTTTCCTATCAAACCTACCCATGTATCACAAAACTTTTTAATGGTTAAATAGGTAGGGGCATTTAGTCCGCCTATTGCCAAATTGTTAGAAACAGGAATATTTGTAATAAGTGAGCCGAAATCGAGCCTGATAATATTTGACCCATAATCTGCTACAAATCCATAATAGTTGCCATTCTCTTCTCTGATGACAATTGATGCGCTGTTAACAAGTCCGCCTGGATTTAATGTTGTCAACATCGGTATATTATTCAAACTGGAATCAAAATCAAGTCTGTATATTAAACTGCCAAAGCTACATATGAATCCATACCATTTACCATTAACCCTTATAAAATCAGAACCATAAGCATGGTTAAGGGAAATGCCAAATGTTAATTGACCCGGAGTAAGACTATCAATATTATTTCCAAATGTTAATCTTGTCAATGTTCCATTTGTGTAATCGGAGGCAAAACCAAAAATACTATCTGTTGCATCATCATAAATAATTGAAAATCCATCGGCATAGGCATTACCTGTCAATGCAAAATTATCGAAGGTTGGGGTATCAATTAAATCACCGGCACTGAAATCCCAGGAGTAAATTAAATTGTTGCCGGAGGTAGTATCTGTAAAGGTTATAGGGCTGCCTGCGCATATTATGGAAGGATTTATGGTAAACCCCGGATTAGGACATTGAGCAATAATCTCAACAGAAAAGAAAATTAAAAGGCAAAGAATGTATATTTGTTTCATTCAAATTGTATTACTTTGCAAATATATGAATTTTAAAACTAGCGTTTCGCATCTTTATTTGTAAATCTTATAACATTCGACTATGGAAATCGTTTTTGCCACTCAAAATGCTCATAAGCTTATTGAAATACGTAAAATCTTAGGAAAAAGTTACACAATCATCAGTCTTTCTGACATTGGTTGTTTTGATGAATTGGATGAGAATCATGATACTTTAGAAGCCAATGCTCTTCAAAAAGCACGATTCATCTACCAAAATTATCATAAAAATTGTTTTGCCGATGATAGCGGAATGGAAATAGATGCCTTGAATGGTCGCCCGGGAGTAAATTCTGCTCGATATGCCGGAAAAGATAAGGATATGAATGCCAATATTGAGAAGGTTTTGGACGAAATGAAAGGAATATCGGATAGAAAAGCTCAATTCAGGACGGTTATTGCCTTGGTTTTGGATGAAAAGGAATTTCTATTTGATGGGGTGATAAAAGGTTCAATCATCAACCAAAAAAGAGGTAATAATGGATTTGGATACGACCCCATCTTCATCCCCGAAGGGTATAATCAAACTTTTGCCGAAATGACTTTGGAGGAGAAGAACAAAATCAGTCATCGGGCAATGGCTGTGGAGAAATTAAAGGAGTTTTTGAACTAAAAAGAATAAATGAAGGATCGTTCTATTTTGATATATTTTTATGAATTTAGGTTATAAACCCAATTTTTCGACACTATAATTGTGGCGCTGATAGCTAAAATAACTCCAAAACCCGTCAACAAGGTCTCCCATTTAGCTATCAGCACAACAATTATAGTTATCAGCACAACAATTTTAGCTATCGGAGCGACGCTGATAGCTAAAATAACTCCAAAAGTAGCCAACTGGGTCTCTCATTTAGCTATCAGCGCGACAATTTTAGCTATCAGCGGCGTAATTATAGTGCCAATTTCCTGAAAAAACCCTAAGTTTTCAGGGCTTGCATTGCAACCTGACAGGAAATTCGTACCTTTCAGGTTTTTCAAACATCTGCCCTCTTACCTCTTACCTTTTACATTTTTCCTATCTTTGCAGCCTATGAAAATCAAGGTAGGGATAATTTTCGGGGGCAGGTCAAGAGAACGCGAAGTTTCATTTGCGGGTGGAAGAACGGTTTATGATAATCTGAACAAAAGCATTTTTGAGCCCGTTCCGATATTTGTGGACAGTTTCGGGAATTTTGTCCTCTTAAACTGGCAACATATATATAAAGGTAGTATCCGCGATTTTTATCCTCCGATAGATAAAGTGCCGGTAACGCCTCATGAATTTCAGATTTATGCCGAAAGTCTGGGTGATTTGAATCGGGAAGAACAGGAAAAATTGATTGAAAGCATCGGGACAAAAATAAGTGTGGAGGATTTAAGGGAGGAAATTGATTTTGCGTTTCTGTGTCTTCACGGACCTTATGGCGAGGATGGTCGGATTCAAGGTTTGTTGGAATATTTTGGGATACCTTATTCGGGTTCGGGCATACTTTCGTCAGCCATCGGGATAGATAAAAGCCGACAGATGGTGATGATGGAAAATATTGGTTTCGATTCTCCGTCAAAAGCAATAATTTCTTATGGAGATTGGATAATGCGCGTTGAATCGGACAGGAAAGATTTCTATAAATTTATCGTTGATGAAGAGGAGTTTGAATTTCCATTAGTGGTAAAACCGGCAACTCAAGGTTCGTCTATCGGTGTTACAATTTTGAAAAAAGCGGGTTACGAAAATTTTAAGAAAGCCATTAATAAAGCTTTTTTCACTTACGAACTAACCATGGAAGATTGGTTCAATAAAGATGAAACCGAAAAAATAGATTTCATAAAAACCATTTCTGATATCAGGGAAGGAATCGGAATGCCGATTACTCTTTGGTCGGATGATGTTGACAGACATCAGGTTTATCATCCGAATGAATTATTGGATTATTTAAATTTTTATTATCAGAAATATCACAGCGATTTGGTTTTGCGAGGAAATGATACCGATTCCTATGTTTTGATAGAGGAATTTATTGAAGGAAAGGAATTTTCTTGTATTGTTATTGAAGACCATCTCGGAAATGGAGAACCTTTTGCCTTGCCTCCAACAGAAATTATTAAGGGAAAGGCATTGTATGATTATCGTTCAAAATATCTTCCTGGTCTATCCCGAAAAATTACTCCGATAGATATTTCGGAAGAACAACTTAATAATATCATCGTTGACTGCGAACAATTATTTATTGAGTTTTTCTTCGATGTTTATGCCCGTATAGATGGATTTATAAGTGATGATGGAACAATTTATCTGAACGACCCGAATACTACTTCGGGGATGTTGCCCTCTTCTTTCTTTTTTCATCAGGCAGCGGAGATTGGTTTGAATCCTTCGCAATTTCTAACTTATATCATTCAAACTTCCATCCAGAAAAGAATAGTTGATTTCAAAAATTATTTTAATCTAACCCAATTGTGGGGAGATGTTGATAGAGGATTACAAAAAATAGAAGCCGGGAAATCGGAAAAGATAAAAATTGCGGTTATCCTTGGCGGTTATTCTTCTGAAAGACATATTTCGGTGGAGAGCGGGAGAAATGTTTATGAAAAATTATCATCATCTGAAAAATATGAGCCCATTCCGATTTTCCTTATGGGGGATGAAAATAAGTATGAACTTTATAAAATCCCGATAAACATTTTATTGAAAGATAATGCTGATGATATTCGTGAGAAAATAAAAGATTATCAGCTTCATCCGGTTGTTGAGGAAATAAAAGGAAGATGCAAAGGGATTACCGAAACGTTTGCAAATAAATCTAATCTTGAACCTCCGAAGAAAATATCATTCAAGCAACTTGCCGAAATGGTTGATGGAGTTTTTATTGCCTTGCATGGTCGCCCGGGTGAGGATGGAACGATACAAAAGGAATTGGAAAAAGTTGGATTGCCTTATAATGGTTCAAACCCTGAGGTGTCTCAAATCACGATTAATAAATATAAGACCAATGAACTGTTAATGCAAAATGGATTCTCAGTTGCAAAACATTTATTGGTTCATCAAAAGGATTGGGAAAAGGATTCCGGGAAGATGTTGAAAGACATTTCTAAGCAATTCTCCTTTCCATTCATTGCAAAGCCAGTTGATGATGGATGTTCATCTGCGGTTAAGATGATTAAGAATGAAGGTGAATTAAAAGCCTATTCCGAAATGATTTTCCGTAAGGATGAGAAACTGATTACTGCAAATCTTAAAATATTAAACCTCCAACCGAATGAAGAATTTCCAAGGAAAGATGTTTTTTTGGTTGAGGAATTAATAACTGCTAACGGCGCAAAACATTTCCTCGAAATAACTGGGGGCTTATTAACTCATTTCAAAAACAATAAAACAGAATACGAAATCTTTGAAGCCTCCGAAGCGCTTTCGGTTGGCGATGTGCTTTCTCTTGAAGAAAAATTTCTTGCCGGCGAAGGACAAAATATAACTCCTGCCAGATATGCATCCAATCCAAATGAAAGAAAAGCAATCTCTGATAAAGTGCGAGCAATTTTCCTGAAAGCTGCCAAACTTTTAAATCTTGAAGGCTATGCAAGGATAGATGCATTCGTTCGGATATTTGATGCTGATAAAATCGAAGTTGTGTTTATTGAAGTTAATTCCTTGCCCGGAATGACGCCTGCTACGTGCATCTTTCATCAGGCTGCCATCAATGGTTATAAACCTTATGAGTTTATTGATGAGATATTAGATTATGGCTTTAAAAAAGCTGCTTCTTTACAAAAACAGATTCAGTAAAATATGGCAGAACTAAAAAGCATTCCTCATAATATCTGGATTTTCCTTAGAGGAAAGAAGTTCGTGTTCATTAATATTCTTGCCGCAGCAGGAATAATTTTCCTTATCATGTTCAGCGTTTATAAATATCTTGATGCTTATACTAAACATGGCGAAACAATTACGGTTCCTGATTTAAGAGGGATGACTTCTGAGAAACTTTCTGATTTTCTTGTAGATAAACATTTGAAATTTATTATCATTGATTCGGTTTTTCTTGCCAAGAAGCCAAAAGGAATTGTTGTTGAACAAGACCCTCTTCCAAATGAAAAGGTAAAAGAGAACCGGACAATTTATATCACCATAAATAAATTAGTTGCTCCGGCAGTTAAGTTCCCATCTTTGGAAGATTATTCTTATCCTTATGTAACTGCTTTCCTCGAAACCTATGGATTAAAAGTGGGCGATTTGATTTATAAACCTGATTTGGCAAAGAACAGAGTTTTAGCTGCCCGTTATAAAGGCAGGGAAATCCGAGCAGGCGATATGATTCCTAAAGGTTCAGAAATTGGATTAACTCTTGGTGATGGCTTAGGAAATACTAAAGTCACCATTCCTTCGTTAGTAGGCTTACCTTTAGATGAAGCATTGTTCGTGTTAAAAGCCTCTTCGTTAAATAAAGGAGCCGTAATTTCGGATTCTCCTATCAGCGATACCGCTGCATTTCGTGTTTATAAGCAAAAGCCCGACCCTGCAACATCCGCACGAATCAGTCAGGGCGAGTCGGTTGATATATTTGTAACTCAAAACTTATCTAAAATACCCAAGAAATAAATGAAACTACTTAAATTTACCCTAACTATTTTCTTTCTTTTTCTATTAAGTATTAACTTCTCCAATGCTCAGGAAGTTATCATGAAAAAAGATTACAATGCAGTTATCCAAAAGTATCTGAGAAACCATCCTCAAGAAAAAAACAGGATGAAAACCATAATCCATGATACCATAAGTCTTCCTTTCTTCGATGATTTCTCAAGTGGTACTTCGGTTTATCCCGACCCGCATAAATGGCAAGATAAAAAAGTATTTATCAATGATGGCTTCGCTATAAATCCTCCCTCTGTTGGTGTGGCAACCTTTGATGGAATTGATAGTATTGGTATTCCTTATGCAAATACAAACCTTGAATATTCTGCTGATACTTTAACCTCTCAATATATAAACCTAAATGCTCAGAATTATGCTGCTGATACAACTATCTATCTAAGTTTCTTCTATCAATCTGCAGGAAATGGAAATACTCCTGATGACGGCGATTCTCTGATTCTCCAATTCAAATATTATGATGATACTGCTCATACTTATAATTGGATAACTGTTTGGGAAGTGAACGGGCAATCGCTGAGCACACCTTTCCAGCAAGTATTTGTTCATGTCAACGATTCTATTTTTCATACATTTGATTCATTGAGCGCTCCTGATTCTCTTACTTTTTTCACTAACAATTTTCAATTCAGATTTCTAAATCTAGCCTCAGGTTATGGCGATATTGATATCTGGAATCTTGATTATGTTTTACTAAACAATCATCGTTCAACTAATGACACAACTATGATTGATATGGCTTTTGTTAATGAGCCTCAGTCGCTTTTAAAAAATTTCAGTGCCATGCCCTGGACACATTATTGTGTGGATTCAATTAATGAAATGGCAAGTAATTATCAAGTCACTATTCGGAATAATGATAATCTAAATCATTTAGTTTGCTTTACCACAACAATTGATACTCCGAATTCGATTATCTATACTTTTCCTTTAAGTGGTCAATCTTGTTATAATCTTGCTCCTCAACATGATTCAACTATTACTGCTCAAATAAGTTTAGGCAATCCTGGTAATTTTTATTTTCCTCCTCATCCTGGGGATTGGGCACAATTTAATATCAAGCATTTTTTGGCTTACACCTCCGGGGATAATGATACTACTAATGACACGCTCCGATACCTCCAAAGATTCTCAGATTATTACGCCTATGATGATGGGACCGCCGAGTTAGGCTATGGCACATGGGGTTATGGTGCTGAGTTAGCGATGCAATTTACCACTACAAAAGCAGATACTTTGCGCGGTGTTTACATGTTTTTTAATCAGATGGTTGATAATGTCAGTTTAGATTTATTTGCGCTGACCATCTGGAGCGATATTCAGATAAATGGCACGGGTTCAACAACGCAATATAGTCAATATAACATGGCACCTATGTATGATACAGGAAGTCTTGAAGCATTTCATTATTATGTTTTAGACACTCCCCAATTTATTCCGAAAGGAACTTTTTATGTTGGATGGGTGCAGGATATAAGTTATGAGGCTTTATTAAATATCGGTCTGGATATGAACTCTAACTGGGATTCAACCCGATTATTTTATAATACTAATGGAACCTGGTATCCATCAACGCTGCCAGGAACGGTAATGATTCGTCCGGTTTTTGGGGCGAGTGCTACCATTACCGGAATTAAATCGGATAATTCTTTGTCGAATTCTGTTGACATCTACCCAAATCCGGCAAATAATGCGATTTATCTGAAATGGACTTCCAAAGACTATATTCCTTCTTCAGATTTGATTACTGAAATTTATGACCCTGCCGGAAGATTAATCCTCACTCAAACAGGTTATCAGGATGAAATAAATATTTCCACAATCAGTGAGGGTTTTTATTTTGTGAAGATGAGTGACAGGAATTCAAATTCCTCTTTCACCCGAAAGCTGGTTATCAGCCGGTAGAATCCCCTTTTCGCTTAAAACCTGGTTTTTTAAGCGAATTCCCCTCACAACTAGACATTAAAGTAGAAATACTATCTAGTATTTCAGAGATACTATCTAATACTTTAGGGATACTATCAAGTAGTTCCGAGATACTATCTAATACTTCAGAGATACTATCAAGTAGTTCAAAGATACTATCTAATACTTCCGAGATACTATCAAGTAGTTCAGAAATACTATCTAATACTTCGGAAATACTATTAAGTAGTTCAGAAATACTATCAAGTAATGTGAAAAAGCTTACAGGATTATAACCGTTGATTCAAGCCGATGCGTGCGTGGGGCGATTGATTGAGATGAATTTGATGCGAGCTGCGAACCTTGCAGACTGCGCCCGATAGATACCATTTTTTCCTGCCTGAGATGATTTTTGAGTTTAGAACTGAACTTTGGAGGCAGGAAAAATGGTGATAGCGGGACTGAATTTCGGACGGGTGATGAACTTTCCGCCCAAAAACAGTTTAAGGTTTAGACCCTTATTATGCGTATTTTTGCATCTTATTAAAGATTAATTTAAAAATGACCACCGAAAACGAAATTTCAGAGCAAGACGACCAGGAACTTTATGAGCATCATCGGTTTGTGGTGGATAAAGGGCAGTCGCCATTGCGAATTGATAAATGGCTGATGAATCATGTGCAGAATGCTTCGCGGAATAAGATTCAGAATGCGGCTGTGGCGGAGAGTATTTTGGTGAATGAGAAGCCTGTAAAGTCGAATTATAAAGTGAAGCCGGGTGATGTGATTTCGATTGTGATGGCTCATCCGCCGCGCGATACGGAGGTTTATCCTGAGGATATTCCGCTGAATATTTTGCATGAGGATCATGAGGTGATTGTGGTAAATAAGGAGGCGGGAATGGTGGTTCATCCCGGGCATGGGAATTATACGGGCACTTTGGTGAATGCTTTGGTTCATCATTTTCAGCACTTGCCGACGGCTTCGGAACATGGAATGCGACCGGGTTTGGTGCATCGGATTGATAAGAATACTTCGGGATTATTGGTGATTGCAAAGACAGAACTTGCGATGATGATGCTGGCAAAAGAGTTTTTCGAGCATACTATTGAACGGACTTACCAGGCTTTGGTTTGGGGAGATTTTAAAGAGGATTCAGGAACGATTGAAGGCAATATCGGGCGCAGTTTGAAGGATAGAACGGTGATGGATGTTTTTCCGAATGGGGAATACGGGAAGGAAGCGATAACTCATTATAAAGTCATTGAACGTTTTGGATATGTGACCCTGATTGAATGTAAACTGGAGACTGGAAGGACACATCAGATTAGGGCGCACATGAAATTTATCGGGCATCCTTTGTTTAATGATGCAACTTATGGTGGGGATAAGATTTTGAAGGGAACTACTTTCAGCAAATACCGACAGTATATTGATAATTGTTTTAAGATAATGCCTCGACAGGCGCTTCATGCAAAGTCATTGGGATTTATTCATCCGGGAACGAAAAAGAAAGTCTTTTTTGAGAGTGAATTGCCGGAGGATTTTAAGCTGCTCATTGAAAAATGGAGGGCTTATGCGGTGAATGTGAATCAGTAAAAACTTCAACACAGGTTTTCAACACAGAGGTCACAGAGAAGACAGAGTTGCACAGAGAATTTAATAATTGTTCTCTGTGCAACTCTCCTTTTTTCTCTGTGCCCTCTGTGTTGAAAAATAATTAATGGAATCCCCCTGAATTAGGAATGGGAGGATGGGAATTATCCCTAGGAAGTTTTGTGCTTGTTTTATCCTTTTTATTTCTCACATCAGCAGCTGGCTCTACCATCCAGGTTCCGGATTTAAAAATCAAAGCATCGTAGCTGCCATCGGGTCCATAGAATTCATACATCCCTTCTAATTTCGGATCGCTTGGCTGAAGATGGTCGTATGTTATTCTTTTATCCTTATCATCATATCGGAGCGACATTGATACATCGGCAGAATAAGTCAGGAGCACCCTGTCCTGAGTTTTCTTATCAATCTTAAACATCGGGAAACCAAAATAAATCTTTTCCCCGGACACATAAACCACATCAATAACCTTTTGGGTTTTCTTCCAGTCCATCCATCGCTTTCCTAATAAAACATAATACATTTTGCCATGTCGTTTGCACGGAATCATTTGGTAATACAAAGCGCCATACCAATTCGCCGGAGATAGTTTTGCTAATTGAGGATTATCAATATCGTCTTTATTAATCAATGGATAAACTTTCGAGGATTTCTTTTTTGCGTTATAAGTTTGAACATACCCGAAGTAATCGTAATGAGATCTATCTCGTTTTGGCAATATCCAGGTGATGATTCGAAATGAATTATCGGGAGCGGTTTTTATTTCAATATTTTTCACCGAGTCGAAAGGAAAGAAAAAAGAATTATCAGAAATTAATGCGGCATCCATGAATGTTGTAAATTTTTTATTTGCAGCTATTCGGGTGCTGTCATCCTCCGCACTTAAAATAGTTTTACCAAGTACTTTCAGGCTATCCGAATAAATTTGTAGCGAAGTATTCTGAGAAAAAGCAAAGCCATTTATCAGTACTAAACAACTTATCAAACTTAATTTCCTCATGATTTCCTTCATTCCTAGTTATAACGTGAGAACCTGATTTTTGTTTCTATAAACGAAAAATCCGCATCAGACCAATGAAGTCAAATGCGGATTTATTCCTTTGGTTAGTTTTTTAAACGTGCATTGCAGCCTTCTTGCCAAGCAATTGCTCCTGGCTTTCTCTGTGGTTTTCATCATCCACACAGCAATCAACAGGACAAACGGCAGCACATTGTGGTTCATCATGAAACCCAACGCACTCGGTACATTTGTCGCTTACAATGTAGTAAAGATCCATAGAAACAGGAGTTTGCGCCGCATCAGCATCCACAACACTACCATCAAGTCTTGTAAAAGGTCCTTTTACAGTTGTTCCATCCGAAAACCTCCATTCAGCGCCACCTTCATAGATAGCGTTATTAGGACATTCCGGTTCACAAGCTCCACAATTGATACATTCTTCAGTTATTTTAATAGCCATAATTATTTTTTATTATTTGATTAATCGGCTGCAAAATTAATAATAAATTTAACTTCGCACCGCAAAACTAAGCGCAAAACTGATTTTTTTATGAGATTTGAACAAAGAAGAACCCTTTTATTGAGAACCGGAGATTTCCTGACCCAATTCGTTAATGGGAATTTATATGGCGATAAATATAGTATTGAACTTCTGGATTTAGTTGAAAGAGCAACTGTAATTAATCCTTTTTTCACTGTTAATGAAGTCATGCAATCGCTTCGGTCTATTGCTTATTGCCTCAGAGAAAGCGAGGTTGATACCTGGTTGAATAACTATAAAAAAGATTTAGAAAAGCCAGTTAATCCTAAAAATGTTGGAGTTATAATGGCTGGCAATATTCCATTAGTTGGATGGCATGATTTGATTTGTGTAATCATTTCAGGTCATAATTTCATAGGCAAACCTTC
>Ga0207096_1143_pt1 | contig 13708 bp, 11 predicted proteins | sample Alteio_BWMinHeat_86_FD_153547 | JGI IMG/M metagenome (GOLD analysis project Ga0207096, IMG submission 153547) | Enriched cells from forest soil in Barre Woods Harvard Forest LTER site, Petersham, Massachusetts, United States -... | ecosystem: Environmental > Terrestrial > Soil > Temperate forest >...
TGAAATGCTGCGAGATACTGAAAGGCTAGTACTTGCAGCTCCCGCTCCCGCTGCTGCCGCTCCCGCTGCTGCCGCTCCCGCTGCTGCCGCTCCCGCTCCCGCTCCCGCTCCCGCTCCCGCTGCTGCCCCCGCCCGGCTTCCTGCAGATCGAATAGAAAATCCATTTGAAGAAATCAAGCGTGCCACGGACAGAAGTGCCAGTGAGTTAAAAAATACCGCTGATATCACCTGTGCGGTCTGTACAGAGGCTGTAGTGACTCGCGATGGCGTGAATCCCAGTGACAGACCCGTGTATTTACGCGTAAAAACATCGGACTCCAGCGCCGATTATGATGAGTATATGGGGCCGTATCACATAAACTGCCTCACGGAGTTTGAAGAGAAAAAACAGTCCTCTGCCCCGTTGAGAGATCCGAAAGCCCGAAAACCCACGGCACTGACACCGAGAGGAACCCATTTTAGATTTTTTGAATTACCCATCCCCGGTGTCTCTGCTGCGAGTGCAAGTCGTGCTAACGAAACAACCCCCCTATTGAGCCAATAAAGGTGCCAGCGTTTCCCAAACGAATGCAGGAGTCAGTTTTGTAAAGCAGGGGGGATATATCGCCGAAGATTGTGGAGATGTTTGGCGCTTCAGATAACCACATTCTTTGCTTAAACACGGGGCGCAAGCGAAATCCGTTTTCAGATGGATTTGCGATTTTCCTAAGGCGCCTGTTAAGTCAGGATGAGTGGGGCCATAAAGTGAAATAGTCGGTATATCTAATGCGGCAGCAAGATGCCCTAATCCCGTATCCACCGCGACAATGGCTTTTGCGCCCGCCAGAACACTCGCGATTTCCGCTAAACGAAGACGAGGTAACACTTCTGCTGTGTTGCAATCCGCTGCAATATGTAATGCTCTTTCTCGCTCGGCCAGATTGCCCCAGGGTAATTTGATCGCGTAATTATTTTTATGCGCAAGTAAAGCAAGATCCCGCCAATAGGAAGGGGGCCAATGTTTTGTGTCCCATGTTGTGCCGTGTAAGAAAACCAAATAAGGAGAGTCACTGGGTGTTTTAACAATCAGTGACTGTCGGTCTATGCCGTAGTCAGGAATATCAGTGGTTATTTTATACCCCAGCGCTTGAGCAAACAAACTGCGAATGCGAAAAATAGCATGTTGGTTGGGCGCGATAGGATAACGGTGTTGATAAAAAAAAGCGGCTATCGATTCCCGTGCCGATTGATGATCAGCGCCCACTCGCGGCCCTTTGGCTAAATAGGCAAAACAAGCGCTTTTTAACAAACCCTGCGCATCAATAATGAGATCATAATGTGTTTGACGGCAATTCTTGTAAAATTCTCGCCACTCACGCCAGGTTTGTGTCGAGAATAAATTTTTACGCCAACGTCGCCAAGCCATGGGAATGATCTTGTTGACGGCCGGGTGCCAGCGCGGAATTTCTGCAAAGTTTTCTTCTACGACCCAATCAAATGTCACAGAACCCAGGGCTTTTTTGGCATCGGTGATGGCAGGCAGTGTGTGAATAATATCGCCCATGGAAGACGTTTTTATAATTAATATTTTCATGTCTGCGGGATCCCTTCAGAAAGAACCTGGAGGACTTGGGTAGGCAAAAGATGCTGCATACAGTGATGATGTCGCAGTGGGCATTCGCGTTTAAAGCAAGGTTGGCACGGTAAATGTAGCGTCAAAATTTTTGCTTTAGCATGCAAAGGCGGAGTGAACGACGGACTGGTCGGTCCGTAGAGGACAATTAATGGTTTTTGTAATGCGGCTGCAATGTGCATTAAACCCGAGTCATTGCTGACGACGGCATTTGCTAGGGATAATAAATCAACGGCTTCCACCAAACTGGTCTTGCCAGCCAGATTGATACATTGGTTTTGTGTCAGCTGCATAATTTTTTCGGTGACCGAATTATCTTTAGCCGACCCTAATAACCATACTTGCCACCCTTCCGCTATTTTTGCGCGCGCAACGTGCGCGTAATGTTCTTCAGGCCAGCGTTTAGCCGGGCCAAATTCAGCACCGGGACATAATGCTAACAAAGGACGTCCATCCCAGCTGAGTTGATGTTTGGTTAAAGCCGCTTGTTGTGATGCGGTGGAGAAATGCAGCTGGGGTAAGGGATACGCTTCTTTTGGGGGTAGAGATTGGGAGGGAGCTAACCCCAATGCCATAAAACGTTCAATCATTAAGGGATAACGTTGCTCATTTAAATGGCGCAAGTCATTTAATAATCCCCAGCGCATTTCGCCACGCCATCCGGTTCGCAGGGGAATTTTGGCGAACCAGGGAATCAATGCGGATTTAAATGAATTCGGTAATACGATGGCTTGATGATAGTGCTTTGTTCTTAAACTTTTACCAAGATGATAGCGTTCTTTTAATCCCCACTGTCCGTGACCGAGTGGCATGGTGAGTCCGGATGAGACTTCGTCCATGCGTTCTAAAAGCGGGAGACTCCAAGCCGGAGCTAATACATCGATGGTCGCTTGGGGTTGGTTGGATTTAATGAGCTTAAACAAGCTCTGTGCCATGACCATATCACCAACCCACGCGGGTCCAACAATTAAAATTTTAGGATTATTCGACATGTTTTAAAATATACTCTGCATCACAATAAGGACAAGTTGCTTTACCCGTTTCTTCAATAGGAAGATAAACACGAGGATGGGCATCCCATAGTCTCATGTCTTTAGAGGGGCATGATAAAGGTAAATCGCGGTGAGTGATTTCATAACGATTTTGAGTGCAACCCTGAATTTTTTCCATGTTTCTTCTCTACTTTTTGCTTTCATTCATTAAAAGACGAATGCCATCAGACAGTTTTGTATTATAACGAAATGAAAGAGATTTTTCTGCTTTTTCAATACTGGCATACGATTCACGAATATCCCCTGGACGTTCAGCAGCAAAGTTCACTCCAGTGGATTGACCGCCAGTTTGTTCAATGTAGTGCACTAAATTGCATAATGTTTCGGGGATGCCTGTTGCAATGTTGAGTATGCCTGTGCAGTCGTTCTGCAAGGCCAAAAGATTGGCGCGCGCAACATCTCCAACGTAAATGAAATCACGGCACTGTTTGCCATCGCCGAACAGTGTCACGGCTTCTCCTTTTTGATGTTGGGCAATCAATTTAGCGATGACACCGGAGTAGGGAGAAGCGGGGTCTTGACGTGGGCCATATACATTAAAATAACGTAAGCCTAAGCTGGGAATATGGAATAAGTGTTCATATAAACGCGCGTAGCGTTCATTATTGGCTTTTTCTAATGCGTAGGGAGACATCGGTTGAACATCAAAAAATTCCTCGTGGCAAGGCAGGTGAGTGCAATTGCCATAAACGGCTGCGCTGGAGGCGAAAACAAGACGGACAGGACGTTTGGCTTCGTGGATGGCCTGTAAAACGTGTAAAAAGCCCTGTGTATTGATACGCAAAGAACCCAACGGATCTTCGATAGATTGTTGCACAGAAGCGAGGGCTGCCAGATGAAGAACCGCATCCACCCGTTTTACTTGCTTCAGCAATGTAGAATAATTTAATACATCTTCTGGGATAAACTCTAATTGGGGGTGGAAAAGATTGAGATGAGTGACTTTGCCCGTCATTAAATTATCATAAACAATGACTCGCAAGCCGTGCTCCAGGAGCAAGTCTACAGTGTGTGACCCAATGAATCCGGCGCCACCCGTAACCAAGACAGATTTAATGCTTTGGGAGGGGAACTTTTGTTCGGTAGAGGCTAATGATGGCATATAAGATTAAATAACCCATGGAGATCGATACTAAGATATTGTTGGAGTGGGGATAAACCCATAATAGGCCTGCTGTTGTCATTCCCCACAAAAGAGTGGCCAACAGCATTGCTGCGCGCAATAACGGATTGTGCGTTAAATAATCCAGACGAGAAGGATAAACATATTTAATAGGGATAAAACTGAGAATGGCCAGAGCAAACAAAATAATTAAATTAACCCAAGTCTCCATTTGCCAGAAAAACAAATAGAAAACAATGATATTCCAGTAGCTAGGAAACCCTTTAAAAAAATGATCCGATGTTTTAGCATCGATTTGAGTGAATTGATAGGCAGAGGCAAAGACGATCATCAGGGCTGCTGGTGCGCGCCAATGATCAGGTAAAATGGGTGTGACTAGTAAGAAAAATGCAGGGACGAGGGCGTAATTAAAAAAATCAACAATATTATCTAATAAGGCGCCATCCACCTCGGGGGTGACGAGTTTTACTTTGACAGCGCGCGCCAAAACGCCATCTATTGCATCAATCACAATAGCGGCTCCCATAAGCCATAATGCCATTAATAAATCATGCTGGTAGATAGCCAATAATGCCAACAATCCTACAAACGCACCGCTTGCAGTCAGAGCATGAATTGACCACCCTAGGCAACGCCGCATATTTTTCAAGTTGTTTCTCCCACTTTCGCAAGGGCTTAGATTATCAAGAAATAATACAGTATGCCATGTTTTCAATGTAATGCTTGTGTTTCAAATTATTATGCAATAAATTCAGCTCATTAATCATAACGCAAAGTCAGGGGTGTTTTGTATGGCAATGATCAAAATGTCTGATCTTAATTTAAAGGGAAAGCGAGTCTTAATACGTGAAGATTTAAACGTGCCATTAAAGCACAATGTGATTACCAGCGACATTCGCATCCGTGCTGCCTTGCCGACGATCAAGGAAGCATTAAAAACCAGCGACCGCGTGATGATTATGTCTCATCTCGGCAGGCCAGCGGAAGGACACTTTGATGAACAATTCTCCTTGGCGCCGGTGGCCGCGCGCTTGTCTGAATTATTAAAAATGGAAGTGCCACTTATTTCCAATTGGCTTGATGGGATTCCCGAGGAAAATCACCCGGTTGTTTTGCTCGAAAATGTTCGTTTTAACAAAGGGGAAATCAATAACGAAGTGGGTCTGGCCAAAAAAATGGCTGCGTTGTGTGATGTATTTGTCATGGATGCGTTTGCCACTTCTCATCGTGCTGAAAGCTCAACCTGCGGGCTTATCAAATATGCTCCTATTGCTTGCGCCGGCCCACTGTTGCTGGGTGAGCTTGATGCGCTTTCCAAAGTGATGCAACATCCTAAAAAACCGGTGGTTGCTATTGTGGGGGGCTCTAAAGTATCGACAAAACTCACGCTGCTGGATTCTCTCGTACAAAAAGTCGATTATTTGGTGATTGGCGGTGGAATTGCCAATACATTTATTGCGGCAGAAGGGTATACTGTTGGCAAATCCCTTTATGAGCCAGATCTTATTGATGAGGCGGAACGTTTGGCGGTGACGGCTAAAAATAGGGGGGCTGAAATCATTGTTCCCATCGATGTGATCGTGGGAGAAAAACTCAGCGAAGATGCTGAAAGTTCACCCCGATTGATTTCTCAGGTAGATGATAATGAAAAAATTTATGACCTGGGCCCGGATACCGTCAAGAAAATCATTGGCATCATTAAAAAAGCGAAAACCATTTTATGGAATGGTCCGGTGGGCGCCTTTGAGGTAGAACCATTTTCTCATGGGACGCGAGACATCGCGAAGGCCATCGCAGACAGTCCCGGATTTTCTATAGCCGGGGGCGGGGATACACTGGCCGCGATGGAAGCTTATAAGGTTTCTGACAAAATAGATTATATTTCTACGGGCGGTGGGGCATTTCTTTCTTTTCTGGAAGGGAAAACACTCGCTGCCATTAGTGCACTGGAAGAACGAGCGGTAAATAAAGAGAATATTGTATAAATAATGTTATAACAAAATGAGAGAACCCATGAATGCATCTATATTACGGCGCACAAAAATTGTTGTGACCTTAGGCCCTGCGTTGGATGATCCTGACGTATTAAAACGCTCTATTCTTGCTGGCGCGGATGTTTTTCGTGCTAATTTTTCACACGGTAGCGTTGAAATGCACGAAAAACGGATTCAGTTGCTGCGGCAATTAGCGGCAGAATGTGGAAAAATAATCTCTATTTTTGTTGATTTACAAGGCCCAAAAATTCGCATTGGGCGATTTAAAAATAAAAAAATTCAATTAATTGAGGGTCAACAGTTTACTCTCGATACGGAATTAGGAGACGAAGAAGGGACGGAACAATCCGTTAGTCTAGACTATAAAGATCTCCCGCGCGATGTTCGTCCCGGGGATACATTATTGTTAGACGATGGTCGTATCGTATTCAGTGTGCAAAAGGCAGAGGCGCATCGAATTTATTGTCAGGTGGTGGTGGGAGGGGAGCTCTCCAACAATAAAGGGATTAATCGCCAAGGCGGTGGTCTTTCCGCCGCGGCGTTAACAGACAAAGATCGCCAAGATATAGCGCACGCTGTGCGTCTTGCAGTCGATTATATTGCTCTCTCTTTTCCACGTAATGCAGATGATGTGAAAGAAGCGCGGGTTTTATTGAAGGCGGCTGGGGGCAGCAACTTAGGCATTATTTCCAAAATTGAACGTGCTGAAGCGGTTGAAAACATCGAAGAAATTATTCGTGCTTCTGATGCGGTGATGGTTGCGCGCGGTGATTTGGGGGTGGAGCTCGGGGATGCTGAATTGCCGGGGGTGCAAAAACGGATTATTCGTGTGGCGAAAAAACTGAATAAACCGGTCATCACGGCAACGCAAATGCTAGAATCCATGACTTATAATACCATTCCGACGCGTGCTGAAGTGTCCGATGTTGCCAATGCTGTTTTAGATGGAACGGATGCTGTGATGTTATCTGGCGAAACGGCTGTGGGTAAGTATCCCGATAAAGCGATTGCTGCTATGGATCGTATTTGTTTGTCTGCTGAAAAAAACCTCAGCAAAAAAACATTTCGACGACTCATTGAGCCACATTTTAAATATGTGGATGAAGCTATCGCGATGGCTGCCATGTACACTGCCAACCATTTGGATATCAAGGCTATTATTGCCTTGACGGAATCGGGAACAACGCCGCTTTGGATGTCGCGTGTCCGGTCCAATATTCCCATTTACGCATTAAGTCGACATGCGGTGACCCAGCAACGCGTGGCCTTATACCGAGGTGTTTATCCTATTCCTTTTGATGCAACCAATATTGACAGGCGAGTTTTAAATCAAACAGCGGTCTCCGAATTACAAAAACGCGGTATTCTGCATGAGGGAGATCTTGTTCTCATCACGAAGGGTGATCTGATTGGCGTGCATGGCAAGACGAATGCAATGAAAATTTTCACGGTGGGGAGTCATAGGACTCTAAATAAATAATCCAATGAGGTCATCTAAGAATCGTTGCCCTAATGCGGACGGGCGCAGCACTTCGGGGTTATCTTCAAGCAAACCCCTTTGTTTTGCTGTGGCTAACAGGGGAAGCAGTGTGCTCTGCGGTAGCCCTGTGCGCTCTGTGAATAAGGTGAAGGGGATGCCGTGTGTCAAACGCAACGCATTGAGCATAAATTCAAATAGCGACTCTTTTTCGCTGAGTGTGCGTTGCTCGCCCACATATTTTTGTGTGGGATCCAAATAATCGCGAGGATTCTTGACCTGCCAATGCCTTTGAATAACGTGTGCTTTGGTGTCGGTTATTTTACTATGTGCCCCCGCTCCTATTCCTAAGTAATCACCAAATTCCCAATAATTTCTGTTATGTATGCATTCTCGTTTCTGACTATAGGCTGAAACCTCATATTGTTCGAAACCATGGGTTTTCAGGAGGTCGTATCCGTGTTGTTGAATCTCAAATAATATTTCTTCCTTAGGTAGTGCAGGGGGATAACGATGAAAAAGCGTTTGTGGCTCAATCGTTAATTGATACCACGATATATGGGTGGGCTCTGCTGCGCAGGCGTCATGTAAATCGGCTAATGCATCTTCCACGGATTGATGAGGGAGGCCGTGCATCAAGTCCAAATTAAAATGGGTAAAGCCAGCACGTTTTGCGATGTCGATTGCGCGTAATGCATCGTCACGATGATGAATCCGTCCTAATGATTGTAACTTATCATTTTGAAAACTCTGTATCCCTAATGAGAGCCGATTGACCCCTGCCGCATAAAAGCCCGTAAAGCGAGCCTCATCGACTGTGCCAGGATTAGCCTCTAACGTGATTTCGACGGTGCTGCTGAAAGGGATCCGTTTTGCAATTTGGTTGAGAAGATGACCAATGGATGAGCCAGAAAACAAACTCGGTGTTCCGCCTCCCAAAAAAATGCTAATACATTCTTTGTGTTGAATGCGGGGTAAGTGTTCTTCGAGGTCTTCAATTAAGGCATTAACATAGAGCTCTTCTGGGATGACAGAGGGGGCCGTATGCGAATTGAAATCGCAATAAGGGCATTTTCGGACACACCACGGGAGGTGAATATATAAGCTTAAGGGGATATTTTCAGGAAATTTTTGCATGGGTTAGTGTATAAAATTTTGGATCTGAGGTAAACTCCCAAGCCATAAATCCCAGATATAATTAGGAGATAAAATGAAAAAACGTGTAAAAGTGGCTATTACGGGTGCAGCAGGACAGATTGGTTATGCATTGGTTTTTAGGGCAGCTTCAGGTCAGTTGTTTGGGCCAGAGACTGAAATTGAATTGCAACTATTAGAGCTTGAACAGGCATTGCCCTCTCTCAAGGGGGTTGCAATGGAATTAGAAGATTGTGGCTTCCCTTTGCTAAAAAACGTCATCTGTACCTCGAATGTGAATGTGGCGATGCGTGACATTAACTGGGCCTTGTTGGTGGGAGCGGTGCCGCGCAAAGAAGGGATGGAGCGTTCCGATCTTCTCAAGATAAACGGAAAAATTTTTACCACGCAAGGAAATGCTATCAATGAGAATGCGGCGGCGGATGTGCGGGTTCTTGTTGTGGGTAATCCCTGTAATACAAATTGTTTAATCGCAATGAATAATGCTCCTCAGATTCCTAAAGACCGTTTTTTTGCGATGACAGCGCTCGATGAATTAAGAGCGCGTGCGCAGTTAGCTAAAAAAGCGGGAGTGGGCGTTTCTGAGATTACGCAAATGACTATTTGGGGTAATCACTCTTCTACTCAATACCCTGATTTTTATCATGCTAAAATCCAAGGGCAACCCGTAGTGGATGTGATCACCGATTTGCAATGGTTACAAAATGATTTTATTTCCATCGTGCAAAAACGGGGAGCAGAAGTGATTAAAATACGTGGAGCTTCTTCTGCCGCTTCTGCTGCGAATGCCGCAATCAGTACGGTCTATCATCTTAGCCATGACACGGAAAGTGTTGAAAGCTTTTCTGTGGGGCGTGCATCGCAAGGGGAATATGGCGTTGATGAAGGGTTAATTTTCTCAGTGCCCTGTCGAACGGAAGGGGGTCAGTTGAAAGTGGTGACCGGATTAACGCACAACGCATTCTCACAAGAAAAAATAAATATCACCTTGAATGAATTGCGCGCTGAGCGGGATGCCGTGATGGATCTGGCGTTAATTTAATCTATGATTGTCACGCCTATCCGAGCTTTAAAAGATAACTACATTTGGATGTTGTCGGATGATGGCATGAGAGAGGCATGGGTGGTTGATCCCGGAGAGGCCGCCCCTGTCATTGCAATACTCAAAGAAAAAAATATCATTTTATCTGGCATTTTACTGACGCATCATCATGCGGATCACAGTGCGGGCATTGCGGAGTTGATGCAATACTCAGCAAACACGCCGGTGTTTGGTTCTTATAAAAGCCCGCTTCGCACGGTGACGCATCCTGTCAGGGAAGGGGATCGATTCCTCTGCTTGACTCACTCTTTTCAGGTTATCGATATCCCGGGACATACGCTGGATCATGTCGCTTTTTATGCAGATAACATATTATTTTGTGGCGACACATTGTTTAGCGGAGGATGTGGCAAAGTATTTGAGGGGACCTATCCGCAAATGTACACTTCATTATGTAAGTTAGCACAGTTAAATGAAGAAACCCAAATTTATTGTGGTCACGAATATACGTATGCGAATCTCACATTTGGCAGCACAGTTGAGCCTTTCAATAAACAGATAAGCGATAAGATGAACGTTGTCAGCCGAGTGGACTGTACTCTGCCTACCCGTCTGCTCGAGGAAAAACAGATTAACCCATTTTTACGTTGTCACATGCCGGATGTCGTTGTCGCAGCAGAGCGCTATGCAGAGAGAAAATTGAATATGCCCGAGGACGTTTTTAAAGTGATAAGAGAGTGGAAAAATAATTTTTAAAAAATCTATTTACTTTTAGAAAAAATTTGATAGCATGTGGGTTCGTGTAGTCCTTCCGTTATATTCTCATCTTTAAATCAACTCTCTATTCTTAAGTGTTCATGTCATTCAATGGCGTGCCCCATTTATAGTCAATTTAATTCTCTTTTTTGTTAGTTACCCCAACATTTTCACAGTCTAAAAGGACACGTTATGTTTGCAAGTGATATTCTCGATAATTTTGATGACATTATTAACAATAACCCCATGAGAGATCCTAGTGGGGATGAGGTTGTTGAACCCACAGAAGTCTATCAGGAAATACCAAATTCTTTTAAATACTGGCATAAATATTCCATTGAGCTACTGAAAACGGCGATAGCGTCGGGCCATTTGTCTCATCTCACATTTTATCTGGGGCCTGCGCTTTATCCCATACAATGCAACTATTTTGGGGGAAATACAAAAAATTTGCAGTGGCAGGTGCATGTTTTAGATTGGCTTAGTGTCTTGAAGATAAAAATAATCGAAGCAATCGAGGTCTATGAGAATTTAATTAAAAACAATAGAATATTTGAAAATCAGGCAACAAAATTATCATCATCTCATATTGCCCCCTCGATCAAAAGCAAGTTCAATCGAATCAAAGTAATGCATGAAAAAGCGGTTCAAGAAGTAGAAGAATCTGGATTGATGCATTATGCAAATTGGGCGAGCGAAAATAAAAATAGCATTGAAGAATGCCGTTTGGGATTGTTCATGGGGGTGGGCAGCGAAGTGGTTACTGTGAATCAAATGATTCTCAGTCAAAATGATATCACCAAGCTCAAAAATAATTTGGAAAAATTATTAGAAGAATATTCTACCCATTTAATTCAAAAAGCAGGCATAGAGCCCTCTGTCAAGGAACATGCGCGTCATGCGTTAAACAGCATGAGAAATGTGTTGACCCACGCTATCGGTGAGCACCCCGATTTCATCCGTTTAAAGAAGGCCATTTCCAATCATTTTGAAGAAATAATGAAAACAAATGGGTTGGACGTTTATAACAGTGCGATAGAAAGTGAATGCAATCGATATAAAATCATGGCACGTCAAGCTATGCAAGAAATGCATTTGAGAGCATCATTGCAAGATATTCTTCAAGATGACCCGGAAGTCGGTTATAAGGGATTGTCGGAAGAGGAATTCATTCAACTGGTCATTGACTACAACAAGGGTGTCTTGTTTCTTTTGCACCATGCTCAGGAAATAATGGGTGTGTTTAATGTAGTTTTATCGTTATCGGCTGATTTGCAGACCTCTTTTCAAAATGAGTTGGAAAATCACTGGATTAGTCCTCGATTCGAAGCCATATTAAATGGATCGCATGCGCGTCGCATCATGAGATCACACTACGCCCTATCAGATAGGCCGCTAGAGTGGGATAGGCTGCGGTTAATCATGAATTACTTGCCGTGTGTTAATGAAAATCAAGCCAATTTGAAAGATGGTTTGCATATTTATTTGGCTGCACGTAACTTTGATGACAGTTACTGGGAATATTTTAAAAGCCATTATTTTTATGACGAAAAAATTTTACTGACAAGGCGAGCTCAAATTGAATTTTTAATAAGCTGTATTGCCTTAGATGCTTTGGAAGATCCGCTTATGATAGAGGGGGCTCTTCGGTTGCCTGAGTCGGGCGCTATTAATAATGTTATTAATACGATAAGTCATGAAAAATCCCATTCGGCTCTAACAAAAAAAGTGAATGTGTGCTTCTCTGAAGGTCATCACTCGTATTTAAAAGATCAGCTCATTGCCTATCAAAATAGAAAAAACTCAAAACAATCTCCTCCCTCAGTTAAGTGGTTTTCATTTTATCAAAGTTCCGCAACAAAAAAATCGCATGAATCTCCCCGTAAACATATTTTCATTCCTCATTATTCTTAACAACATCAATAGAGATAAGAGATATGCTCAGTGCAAATACTAAAAACAGCGCATCAAAATCCATTGGATTAATAGACGAAACGGATTATTTCAAATTATATTGGCGATATTATCAAAGCTATATCAATACTAAAAAAATATCAGAATTGTATTTGTCATGTTATTATCTGAGTTTATCGACTATATCGGGTGATCAACATGCTATCAATGCGTTGTCGTTTTCTCGGTATTCAAATAAAATATTTGGATATGATCAGTCGAGAATCGCATATGATGAGTTTATTTTTCGTCTTAAAGAAATCTCATCGACTTCAGATCAATACCGCGAAGCACAGCAGTCATTGTTTTTGCTATATTTAATCAGGCGTCACCAAAAAATATATGATAATTATTCTGATCGATTTAATGAAATTAGATTGGCGTATCATGCCCTATTTCGCAGCCGTGATGATTCAGAAAAAAATAATATGTTGGCTGCGTGGAAATTACTGATCAATGAACTCGTTGGAAAAAATGACATCGATAAGATTTCATTGCTGCGATATCCGTTCAGAATCATTCCAGACGTGGATTTGGACAGACAGCTTTCATATGCTATCGATGATCCTGAAAATAGAAGATCCATTGTTAAAAAAATCATAGATTATCAGCAGAAATATATTACTCCAATGGACTGTTTTTCAAACAATGGAAAATATTTCATTTCAATATCCAATGAACAGATCAAAAAAAGTGATAATGGCTTAATATGTTTTATTGATGCAGCTGAAAAAAAAGAGATAGCTCGATTTGAGGTCACACCTGAGAAGTTGCATTTTCGAGCCTACGGGAATGATGTGCATATCAAGATAGCCGGTGATCTGGATTTCTCATTTGGGATATTTGAAAACCCACGGGCTCGGTTGAAAGTTTCAGCAAACTGGAAAGGTAAAATAATTCGATACATTGCCTTTGATGCCAATGAGATTGAGTTTGATGGGAGCATAAATTGTAGTGAGAACTTCAATATAGAAAGCTCGGGTCATCTGACGCTTTCTCGTGAGGCTAAGATTCACTCAAGTAAATCTATTTTTATAAAAACAGAGTCATTCGATTTGCAGGGAGCTATCCATTCTTTAGGACATATCAAGATGGAGACAAAATCATTTTTAATCATGGGGAATGAAAGTGAGTGTTGTGCTCAATTGGGAATAGCTATTTCAGGGAATAGTTTAAAAGATATTTCGGGTCAACTGCAATCGGATGGATTTGTTGTCATTAATGTAAAAGACGGGGTTTATTTACGGTCATCGGGGGCAATCAATAGCAAATCAGCCGTGCAGTTGTCAGCGAAGTCAATGCTCTTGACAGATAAATCCTGCATTCAGTCAGAAGACAATGTGCAAATCAAAATAGACAACATCATGATCATGGATAATGATAGCCAATTATCTTGTAAAAATGTGGTCATTGATGCGCCCATATTTAAAATGTATACGCCAAATTTTAGCGCTACTCATGCGGCCATTCATTGTGTTGATACCCATATTATTTTTCCTTCGGGAAAAATAACAACGCAAGATAGTCTTAAATTAACAGGGGGT
>Ga0207096_1144_pt1 | contig 13676 bp, 10 predicted proteins | sample Alteio_BWMinHeat_86_FD_153547 | JGI IMG/M metagenome (GOLD analysis project Ga0207096, IMG submission 153547) | Enriched cells from forest soil in Barre Woods Harvard Forest LTER site, Petersham, Massachusetts, United States -... | ecosystem: Environmental > Terrestrial > Soil > Temperate forest >...
CTTTCCCTTTTTTATTGTTATTTTTGCAACATGATTAATTCAAATTTAGATGCCACCGACGAGAACTTAACTCCCGAAGAAATAGCAATAGAACAAGTCCTCCGACCAGCCACTTTCCTCGATTTCACAGGTCAGTTTCAGGTGGTAGATAATCTCAAAGTTTTCGTTCAGGCAGCAAAGCAACGAATGGAATCCCTCGATCATGTCTTGTTGCACGGACCTCCCGGATTAGGCAAAACAACCCTCGCAAATATCATCGCAAATGAATTAAATGTCGGCATCCGAATAACCTCCGGCCCCGTGTTAGATAAGCCCGGAGATCTCGCAGGTTTACTGACAAATCTAGAACCCAACGACGTTCTTTTCATCGATGAAATACATCGTCTAAGCCCCATAGTCGAAGAATATTTATATTCCGCAATGGAGGATTATAAGATTGATATCATGATAGAAACCGGACCCAATGCACGCTCCGTTCAAATCAAAATAAATCCATTCACTTTAATAGGAGCCACCACCCGTTCAGGTCTCCTCACATCCCCGCTCCGTGCCCGTTTCGGCATCAATGCCCGTCTCGGATATTACAATTCCGAACTCATCAAAACCATCCTCATCCGCTCAGCATCCATCCTCAAAATCATGATTGAAGATGATGCCGCCAACGAAATAGCCAAAAGAAGTCGAGGCACACCAAGAATCGCAAATGCCCTCCTCCGCCGCGTCCGCGATTTCGCCCAGATAAAAGGGAACGGCTCCATCGATATGGAAATCTCAAAATACGCCCTCCAAGCCCTAAACGTCGACATCCACGGGCTCGACGAAATGGACACACGCATCCTCACCACCATCATCGATAAATTCAAAGGCGGACCCGTCGGCATCACCACCATAGCCACCGCATGCGGCGAAGAAGCCGAAACAATAGAAGAAGTTTACGAACCCTTTTTAATACAAGAAGGCTATCTAATGCGCACACCACGAGGTCGTGAAGCTACCGAATTAGCTTATAAACATCTTGGAAAAGCTTACGGAACAAAAGGTGGAACCCTTTTTTAAGTCAATTTCTTAAATAAAACTATTTAAAGTACGATTTATCATGAAAAGTTAAAATAAAGCTTTTTCAAAAATCGTTCAAAATGAATCAATATATTGCCAAATTTAATGCTATTTTGTTAAAAATAAGCCTATTTTGTTCAATTTAAAGCCCATAGTAAGCTGTTCGAGATACATTGAATGATGTTCGAAGGTGTAGGTGGCTTATTTAAAGGTGATGGTTTGTTGTTCGAGGTCATCCTATTCTAATTTAAGATACAAAGTAAGGTGTTCGAGAGCGAAAGTAAGGTGTTTGATGCCATAGGTTGCTTATTTAAAGTCCATTGTATGATGTTCGATGGTACAAGTGGGGAAGATTAAACTTCCTCTTTTAGCTGCGAAGGTTGAATTATGCTAATTTGTGCGAGGGGCGATTGATTGAGGTGAACTACGTACGAAGAACTGAACCTGAATAGACTGCGCCCGATGTTGACATTTTTTTCTGCATGAAATGAAGATTGAATTTGTTGTGAACTTTATGCAGAAAAAATGGCTGCAGCGGGACTGAACTTGTGACGAGAGGTGAAGTATCCGCCCAAAAAAATATAAAGAGATTCCTTATCTTTGCCATGTGTCACTCTCTAAAAATACAAGTTTAATAAAACAAGAAGCGCTGCGTCTTGGTTTCGATTATTGTGGCATATCAAAAGCCACCTTCCTCGAAGACGAAGCGCCTCGATTAGAAAATTGGCTCCTCAATAACATGCAAGGCAAAATGTCTTACATGGAAAACCACTTCGATAAACGCCTCGACCCTCGATTATTAGTTGATGATGCAAAATCGGTGATATCATTATTACTCAATTATTATCCCGCTGTGCCCTATTTGCAATCCGGCACCCCGAAGATTTCCAAATATGCCTATGGAAAAGATTATCACCAGGTAATAAAAGAAAAATTAAAATCCCTTTTATCATTCATCCACGATAATATTGGCGAAGTAAACGGCAGAGCCTTCGTGGATTCCGCCCCCGTTCTCGACAAAGCATGGGCAGCAAAATCAGGATTAGGATGGATAGGAAAAAATTCTAATTTATTAAACAAAAACATCGGCTCTTTTTTCTTCATCGCCGAACTAATTGTTGATTTAGATTTAGAATACGATGCCCCCGTCCAGGAATATTGCGGCACCTGCACCCGATGTATTGATGCCTGTCCCACCGATGCAATTGTGGCACCTTTTGTTGTAGATGGAAGCAAATGTATTTCCTATTTCACAATAGAATTGAAAGATTCTATTCCAAATGAATTTGCAGGCAAGCTAGATAACTGGGCGTTTGGATGCGATATTTGCCAGGATGTGTGTCCATGGAACAAATTTTCAAAGCCACATCATGAACTTGATTTTATTCCTGATGAGCAATTGATTTCTATGACAAATAAAGATTGGGAAGAAATTACTGAAGAGGTGTTTAAAAAATTATTCACCGATTCTGCAATTAAGCGGACGGGATATAAGGGATTGAAACGAAACTTAGAATTTATTAAGAAATCTTCTTGAAAACTTCCATGATGATATCATGATAGTGATGTCCGAAGGTGGTAAGGCACCAGATTTTCAACAAATGTTTTTCATCATTTTTTAACCACTCCACCGCTTTCAGTAATTCTTTGCGAAACAGTACTTTATCAAAACTGACTTTCAAAAGGATTTGTTTTGTGTATTCGAACATGAGGGTAAATTTGTAAATTAAAAATTTATACGATGAACAACATTGAATGGTTACAACGCAAAACTATAAAAATTATTTCTCATTCCACCTAAAAGAATTTAATTCGAATCCTGAAAGGTCAAGAACGCGGTCAATAACAGTTGAGGCGAGGTCTTCAAAAGATTTTGGTTTGCTGTAAAAAGACGGGGAGGCGGGGCAGATTATGCCTCCGGATTCGGTGATTGTTTTCATATTATTAATGTGAATAAGGCTGAGAGGGGTATCTCTAGTTACAAGAATCAATTTCCTTCGTTCTTTTAAAATTACATCCGCCGCCCGGGTTAATAAATCATTTGAAATACCGGTTGCAATCCTTGCCAGTGTTCCCATTGAACACGGGCAAACTATCATTGTTTTATATCGTGCCGACCCTGATGCAAACGGTGCATAGAAATCATTTTTATCATAAACCTTGAAAGGAATCTTCTCATAATCCGAATTTCCAAGTTCAAATCTCCAAACTTCTTTTGCATTATCAGAAATGATTACGCCAACTTCCTCAATTTGTTCATTCAATAAATTTAATTTATCGAATAACACTTTTGAATAGATAGCACCACTCGCTCCGGTTACCGCAACAATTATTTTATGTTTAGTCATAAACGATTTTAATTTTTAAATTTTTCCTGTACAATTTTTGCAAAAGGTCTGTCAGTTATTTTACTCTCAGCCCATGAAATGAAATCGAAATAATCGAAGGCTCGTTTCTCGAAATGGTCTTGAGATAGAATCTCTAATTCAGTTTTAAATTCTTTGAAGTATTTCAACGAATCCTTTTTATCGCCATTCCAAAAAATCTTTTTAATAAAATCCAGGAATATATTCTCGAATTTATATAATTTCTTTCGTTGTTCAAGATACCGATGAGTTGATTTCATTATATACGGAAGCATTTCATCATTCCCTAACTCCAAATGAATTATCAGATTAAGTATTCTTGAAAAACAATAAAGTTCTTGGGTTACCTCCAGTGTTTTATCATTCAAAATATTGTTCAGCCACTTCAATGCCATTGAATATTCACCTTCACCAAAACAAATGACACTCAAATTATAATAAAGAATTGTCTCCTGGAATTTATTCATCTTATCTTGAAATTTCTCCAATTCTTGTTCAATTTCGGGAATAAGTGCTACTCCTTTTCCAAATTCTCCATTCTCAATATCTAATGCAAGCTCTATATTATAGGTATCTGCAAAAATCTTCACCTCTAAAAATTCTTTTGTACTCGCTGATAGATTCTTAGGGACTGTTCTTATCTTTTTCAAATAATGATATATCTCATCATGCTTTTTTAACAAATGGCAGGAGTTGATAATATTCATAAGTACAGTAATATAATTATGAGGTTCCTGCTCCATTATTTGTGGGAATTTTTCAATATGAGCGGCATGCTTTTTCAGGAATTTATAACTGTTATTATAATCTCCTATTGCAAAATAATATGCACCGAAAATATGGAAATAAAAGTACTTGCTTCTATAAGATAATGCATTCTTTTCATCCTTCAGTAAAGGGTGGTCAATGATTTTATTGAACTTATCCATGTCCTTTTTATCGCGTAAAGTTCCACTTTGATTAAGCAGTAAAAAGAAACGGCTTTTGATATTCCAGTATTCACTTTCATTTTCTATCAGGTTTAAAATTCTTTTCTCTTCTTCGAGGATATTATTAAGGTCAATTTCGGTTTTCCCTGTCAAAGAAGAAACGGTAAGCAGGTTTTTCTCCCAAATAAAAAGTTGAATCAGAATCATATATCGCTCATAATGGTAGGCAATTTTCTTTGCACTAATAACCTTTTTGTTGCAATCTTCATAAAGACTCTTTTTAAAAAGCAACTCGGCGTAATGAACCTCTTGCCTTAATTGGACATCTATCGAACTTTCGGAATGGAAGGCATCAAGGCTTCTTAATATTAAATCAATAAGCCGGCTTTTGGTTGTTGAGAATGTTTTTAGAAATGCCTGCTCTTTGAATTTATCTTTAATAGCTGTTTCATCGTATTCATTTTGCTCATCAATGGCATCAAAAATCTGAACACTCATGTTTTTATCCTCACTGATATGACGGGCGGCAAAGAGTTTGAAATATCTCTTTTCATGGGAATTCAATGTTTTTATAAGCCGGAATAAATTGTCTGTTGAATGATTAGCCATTGAAATTAATATAGAAAAATATTATAAAGATGCGAAGGTACTACATTTGCTTAATTTAAACCAAAAAAAAACCTCTCTTGAAAGATTTCAAGAGAGGTTTTTATATAATAATCAGTTTTACTTGGTTAAAGAAAACTTAACTTTTTCCGATCCTTTTTCCTCACTGATGCTCACTTTAGTTTCAGAAAGTTCAGAAACTGTCATGGTATCTGCTTTTTTGGCACCATCTTCATTAATTATTAGTTTTGTGCCATCATCATTAAGTGTCCATTTTCCTTTCTCAGATTTACCTGCAACATTCATATCGAAAGAGCCATCTTTTTTGAATTCAAAATAGGAATCTTTCAACATTTCAGCCATCATTTTATCTACGGCTTCTTTTTGATCAGCAGGAACTTCTCTTCCATCGTTAATGTTGGAAATTTTCCATTTTGCAGCTAACATATCGGATTTTCCGCCTTTGCATGCAAATAACCCGACTACCAAAACGATAGCGAGCAAATAACTTAATACATTTTTCATTTTACTTTTTTTATTGATTAATATTTAATTTCTTGTTGGCGCAAATATAGCTTTTCATTTTTAAATGGCAATAAATCACCTGAAATTAATTTAAATATAATGAATATTTTCATCTTTTAAGAGAGATTCTCCTCTAAATCGAAGAAATAATTGAGCAACTGTCAAAACATCTTTCTGGCAGTAATTAATAATTCGTTTTAAATCTTTTTCTTTCCAATAAACATCATAAACCTTGCTTCCGTCTATATCATCTTTTGGGGTAGGAATATTAAAGATTGTTGCCAATAAATTCAGTGAGGTATAACTTTTATAGTCTCCGAATTTCCATAATTCAAGTGTATCGAGCAAGCCGGATTCCCAGGGCTTTTTCCCTGCTAAATCAAGGATATCAGGAAGTTTTAAATTGTTTATTAAGGCTCTTCTGGCTATGTATGGATAATCAAATTCTTTTCCATTATGTGCACATAAAGAATGATCTTTTTTATTGAAATGATGATTTAAAAGACTAAAGAAATCTTTAATAATTATAAACTCATCATCTCCTGCAAAAGAAGTTATTCTAAAATTATAACCATCTTTAGAATTTTTAAAATACCCTGCAGAGATGCAGATAATCTTCCCAAACTCAGCAAATATGCCCGCACTTCTATAAAATTCTTCGGGAGATTCCGTTTCTTTTCGTTTTTGGAGTGTTTTTATCGCCCAAAGTTCTTTCATTCTATCAGAGAGATGGTCGAAGGACGATTCGCATGGAACAGTTTCAATGTCTAAGAAAAGTATATTTTCGATGTTTAATTTATCAAGCATAATCCAAATTATTTAATCATAACTCCTCTTTTGTTCAGCAATGGGATATTTACAAGGTTATCTTCCTGAATTATGCATGCAGGGAAAACGAATTTCTTGTCGTAGACGTTTCCATTGAGGAAAAAACTAACCCAAAATTCATTGTCAAGTGTAAAAAGATTTTCCATTATTGGCTCTATCAAGGCAAAAGAATTTGACTCAACATCTCCAAGAAGATGGCGAAGGGTGCTTGTTTTAACTTCATCTCCCAAAAGGGTTCCATAACCTTTTGAAGTGACAAGAACAGTCTGCAAAGTTTCATTTTTCAGATTAAGGAAATATACATTCCATATCTTTTCGGAAATTTCATTTTCTTCTTCAACTATTGCTATTGCAACATCTTCGACTGCTAATTCAGGAATATCTTTTAACATAGCGATTTATGATTTATGGATACATTTCTAAAACACCTTCTATATAAGCTTCAATGTCAGTATAAATAAATTTCCCTTTTACTTGTCCTCTTTTATTTCCTAATCTGACAGCAACCATCTTTTTATCAGGGATAACAAAAACATATTGTCCTAATATTCCTCGCGCATAGAAAACCTTGTGTCCTTTTACATTTATCAACCACCAGGCATAACCGTAATGGTCAATATTATTACCTTCATCGTCTTTCAAATCAGCTGGTTTAATAGAATTATTTACATAATCCTCGGAAATAATCTGCTTACCATTCCAATTGCCATGATGTAGGTATAGCTCTCCTATCCGTGCAAAATCTCTTGCATTTGAATAAATACAGCAATAGGCTTTTTCTTCCCCTTCTTTTTTATCCAAACTCCATTGGGCATCGTTATTTGCACCTAAAGGTTTCCAGAGTTTCTCAGTCGCATAATTACTTACTTTCATTCCTGTGGCTTTTTCTAAAATTGCAGCAAGGACAAGCGTGTTTCCACTCAGATATTTCCATATTTTACCAGGTTCATCAACCACCTTTAAACTCGCCACAAGTTTTGGGATATTTGTACCATAATAGGCTTCGGTGGTTATTGAAAGAGGATTTATGTAACTCTCATTCCAGTTCAATCCTGAACTCATTGTTAATAAATGCTTGATGGTTAGTTTTTGCCCCATGCCTTCTTTAAATTGTGGTAGAAAATCGGCAACCGGTTCATCAACTGATTTTATTTTCCCTTCATCGATTGCTATTCCTATTAATATGCTGACAACTGTTTTTGCCATCGAAAAAGAATTTGTGAGTGATGCTTTTCCATATCCGTCCCAATATTTCTCATATCGAACTGAATCATCAATGATAACCAGAAAAGCAACACTCTTAAGTTTCTCCAAAGTTTCGGATAGGAGGGAAGGTACGGCAGTTTTGCAATAATCATCTGTATTTGGAAATTCCTGGGGAGTGCCTGCATGGATTATCCGTTCCTCAAACTTGTTATTATCATGAATTGTGGGGAGATTATACCAAATGGTTTTATAAAGATAAAGTTTGCCACTGCCGAGTATAAAGATATTTATCAGGATAATAATATATAATACCCATTTAAAAATGCTTTTAATGATTCGGAGGAAGAGGTTAGATTTTTTATCTGACATACGTTGAATTTTTAATTTCGGTGATGAGTTCCATTTCGAATAGTGAACAAAGGTAGGCTTTTAATTTCTCTTTTACTTCATCCATGTCCATTTTATGACCTAATTCTTTTTCTAAAGAAGTCACTGCTTTATCCGTGATGCCGCAGGGGATGATGTTTCCGAAGTAACTTAAATCGGAATTCACGTTAAATGCGAAACCATGCATGGTTACCCACCGGCTACATCGCACTCCAAAAGCGCAAATCTTCCTTGCTTTGGCAGGATTGTCTTCATCCAACCAAACCCCTGTCATGCCATTTATTCTTCCTGCTTTGATGCCATAATCGGCAAGGGTGAGGATTATTGATTCTTCCAGAAAACGGAGGTATTTATGGATATCGGTAAAGAAATGGTCGAGGTCGAAGATGGGGTAACCAACTATTTGCCCGGGACCATGATAGGTTATATCTCCACCTCGATTTATCCGATAAAAAGTTGCCTGATTAGTATTTAATCCTTGTTCATCAATCAATAAATTATCTTCAGAACCACTTTTTCCGAGAGTATAAACATGGGGATGCTCGCAAAAAAGGAGATAATGAAGGGGAGGAAATTGATTTTCGAGGGATAAATCTCGGTTCAACATCTTCTTTTGGATGATGTCGTTGAAAAGTTTTTCCTGGTAATCCCAGGATTCTTTATAATCTATTAGCCCTAAATCTTTAAAAATAACTTGTTGCATTGCTTTGAAAAATAAGTTTTGCAAAATTAACCATTTTAGAATTGATTGGGATTATAAATCGTTTGTAGGAGTGCAATGAATTAAAAATTTCATCTGTTGGGGAGATAATTTGCGCCAGATTATATGTTATTTATCAGAAATAATATATAATCTACGCCAGGGAGGATACTTTTTATGCCAGGGGGGATACTTTTTACGTCAGAGGGGATACTTTTTACGCTAGGGGGGATATTTTCTACGCTAGGGGGGATGTTTTTTTGCGCAAATTATATATAACCTGGCGTAGATAACTTATAATTTGCTTCAAATAATCTGGAAATCGGAAGATTTATACTAAAAATCAACTCCCTGCAAGCGTGCTTTTCAGGTAATTGATGACATTTACCTCTGTTGCATCCACTTTTCTGATTTCGGCAAGATACATCGAAATCCAATCGCTCAGGTGAATCATATAAATTGTTCTTTCTATCACCGAATTACCTTTTGAATAGATTTCGATGATGGTATCGGTATATTTTGAGATAACCTCCTTATTTATCTCAATCCTTTTTTGAGTTCTATCGTAATCATTATCATTCCTTAAGAAGAGGACAGCCCAATTATTGTTTTTCTCCGTCCAGCCAACCAATTCATTATGGTTCATTTCCGGAATGACATGATGCCAGCAGAGCATCTTTGCATTTTCATTAATTTGCTGCCTTAATCTGACTGCAATTCCTTCATAATTTGCGACACTATATATAATAGGTGTCTTATTGACTAATTTATGAGCAATTGTTTCGGCATCTTTTTTTATCTGATTTTCCTCTTTTTCTAATAAATCAATAGCTGCTTTCAACTGAGATTTGAAATCATTTTTTATCAACCCAAAAAAATTAAAGATGAAAAGAAGTTGGGTCAATGAATATCCAAGACATGAACGAGGGGGCATGCCGCCCGGGACGAGAATATAATCCGTATTTGTGTCTTTTGCCAAATCTGCAATCTTGCCTCCTGATGTTATGCAAACAATCTTAGCTTTTCTTGTCAAAGCAATTTCAAATGCGTTAAGAGTTTCTTCGGTATTGCCTGAATAGGAGGAAACGATAACCAAAGTTTCGTTATTTACATACTCTGGCAAAAAATAATCTTTATTGACATTGATTGGAATGGAAGATTGATTATAAACGATTTCGGAAACAATAGTACCCCCGATACCTGAACCACCAAGCCCGGTAATCATAACATTCCTGATAATGGAAGTGTTTTTGGTAAGATTTGCACTTTCCCCAATTTTGATTGCTTCTTTTAACTGTTGGCTGAAATTTGCGATTAATTCTTTCATAAATTTTTAAACTATATAAATAAGGAGCGCAAATCTAAGAAAAAAGCGATTACCCAAAGGGAAATAAATGTTTATGTTTAATTAAATAGTGCTTTTTTCGGTTAAATCAGAGAATTAAAAAATTATAAAACCTTTAAGGATTCCTTAAAAAGAAGTTAAAAGTGTATATAAAACATTAATTATCAACTCATTTCAGATTTGTAACTTTTCAATTATTTTGATTTGTATTATCATTATTCCAGATGTAATTTTGTCGTGGAAGAAAGATATATAAAAATGAAGATTAGAAAGATGATTACAAAAATAAAATCGGCAGCAAAGAAATATTTTATTAACATTGTTTTGATATTCCGTATATTAAATATAGATTTACCGCCTCAAAATAAAATTATGGCTCTAAAAGTAATAACAAATAATTAAAAACCTTACGATATGATAAGAAAGATTTACATAATTATCACACTCTTTATCTCTTCCTTTACTGTTTCAATGGCTCAAACAAGTGCTATACAAGGAAGAATTTTAGATTCTGCAACAAAAGAGGGAATTCCATTTGCCAACGTGGTAGCAGAAATAGCAGGGAGTCAGGCTGGCGGTGCTCAGACAGATATGGATGGTAATTTTGCCATTAAACCCTTATCTCCAGGTAATTATGATTTGAAGGTAAGTTATGTTGGATATCAGTCAAGAGAGATTACAGGTATTGAGGTTACCCTTGATAGGATCACTTCAAGGGATATTTATTTATCTTCAAAGATTGTTACAATTGGTACTTTCGTTCTGGCTGTTGATCAAATCCCAGTTTTTGAAAAGGATAATGTAACTACTGGGGGTGCTTTAGGTTCAAAAGATATTCACGAAATGGGTATTCGAGATATTAATAGCGTTGCAGCGACAATTGCCGGTGTATATCAGGATGGAAGTGGAGCAATTGAAATCAGGGGCGCAAGGTCAGATGCAACAAAATATGTAGTTGATGGGATTCCTGTTATAGGATCTGCTGGCATATCTAAGGATGGAATTGAACAGATTTCCGTTTATACGGGAGGAATACCTGCGAGTGTTGGAGATGTTGCAGGTGGTGTTATTAATATAACAACAAAAGGCGCATCGAAAGAATATTCAGGGGGAGTTGAGTTGTTAACATCTGAACTTTTAGACAGTTATGGATATAATCTTGTTTCATTTAACCTATCAGGACCTCTTTTAATGAAAACTGATTCAAAATCAAAAGATAAAAGACCATTAGCAGGTTTTTTTATTGTTGGTGAATATGAAGGAGCAAAAGATGCAAGCCCATCAGCGATTGGAACTTATCAGGCAAATAGTTCAACCTTGACATATCTTAACTCAAATCCAATTCGTCCGCAGACTCAGGGACAAGGATTTAACTTAAATTCTGATTACATTACTGCTGACGATATAACTCATTTAAAATATAAAGATAATGCAGCCACAGGAACTTTCAGGCTTTCCGGAAAAGTAGATTTTAAACCATCTGTAAATACCGATTTCACGGTTGGAGGTTCTCTAGAACATACCAAACAACACAATTGGATTTATGAATATTCATTATTAAATCCAAGTAATAACCCGGTAGAAACCGATAATACTTATAGAGCATTCGCTCGATTTACTCAGAAATTTAATAATGATACTTCGTCAAAAAACATAATTAAAAATGCATTTTATTCGATACAATTTGATTACTCCAAAAATAGCCAAACAGTTCAAAGTGATCAATATCAAAACAACTTATTTGATTATGGATATGTTGGAAAATTTACCACTTATAAAGGAAAGACTTACGGTTATGGAACCGATGCTACAACAGGATTAACAGGCTGGTTATTTTCTGGATATCAGGATACCTTAGTTACCTTCCAATCTTCACCTATTAACCAATTTTCATCTAATTATGCTGAACAATATTACGATCTTTCTGGTGCTAATGTTGCTAATCAAGTTTTTGAAGGACCTGGTGCCAATGTTTCAAATTATAATACACTTGCTACAATACAAGCAAATGGTGGTTTGATAAATGGTCAACGAGCTAATAATGTTTATGGATTATGGTATAATACAGGACGGGTTTATAACGGGAATTCGTTTTTTAACAATGATCAGTATCGGGTTTCTGCTTCCGGTTCCGCTGATGTTGGAAAGCATGCAATAACCATTGGATTTGAATATGAGCAAAGAATTAATAGGTCTTGGAGTGTTGCTCCAATAGCATTATGGACAATTATGAGACAATATGCTAATCAGCATTTGACCCAATTAGATGTAGCTCATCCTATAAAAGTAGTTGACGCAAATGGGGTATTTCAGGATACTATAAATTATAATAGACTATATAATGCTTCTCAACAGGCAAACTTTGATAAAAATTTACGAACGGCATTAGGGATGCCTATAAACGGCACTAATTGGATTGACATTGATTCTTATGCTCCTTCAACCTTTTCTTTAAATATGTTTGATGCTGATGAACTTCTTAACAATGGTCTGGTTGGTTATTATGGATATGATTATTTAGGTAACAGTTTAACAAGTACTCCAAGTTTCGATGATTATTTTACTCAGAAAGATTCAAAAGGAAATTTTACAAGAGCTAAAGCCGCTTTTGAACCAATTTATACCGCAGGTTATATTCAGGATAAATTTTCTTTTAATGATATTATATTTAATATAGGACTTCGTATTGATAGATATGATGCCAACCAGAAAGTATTGAAAGATCCTTACTCAATTTATCCAACTCATACTGCCGGAGATAGCTATACTGCTACATTATTAAATCATACTTCCCCTCCAAGTAATATAGGGTCAAATTATGTAGTTTACGTTAACGATTTACACAGTCCGACTTCAGTAGTAGGGTATCGTGACCCTTCAAGTAATAACTGGTATGACTCTCAAGGCAATTTATTAAACGATCCAAGCATCCTTGCAAAAGCTACTTCAAGTGGAACAATTGCTCCTTATCTGATTAATTCTAATGATGATATTACAAGTTCAAGTTTTGTTCCTGAAAATAGTTTTACTAATTATGTGCCTCAAATTTCAGTGATGCCTAGAATAGCTTTTTCATTCCCAATTTCTGATGAAGCATTATTTTTTGCACATTATGATGTATTAACTCAACGTCCCACAACAGGAGATCAGATGGATCCTACTTCGTATTATTTTATTCAACAAGAGAGTGGAGCTCTTTTGAATAACCCAAATCTTCAACCTGAAAGAACAACGGATTATGAATTAGGGTTTAAACAAAAACTTAACAGGAGTTCATCCTTTACATTATCGGGTTTCTATCGAGAATTAAGAAACAATATTGAAGTTGCAAATGTTTTAGAAGCTTATCCTGTTACTTATAAAACATTTCAGAATCTTGATTTTGGAACAGTAAAAGGGTTAACATTATCTTATGATTTGAGAAGAACCAGTAATGTCCGATTGACTGCAAGTTATACCTTGCAGTTTGCTAATGGAACTGGTTCAGCAGCGACCTCCGGATATGCTATAATAAACTCAGGGGAACCCAATATTGTGGTTCCTATGCCATTAAGTTTTGATCAAAGACATACGATTGTTACCTCAATTGATTACAGATTTGGATCTGGCATAGGTGATGATAAATATGATGGACCTATTTTATTTGGAAAGAAAATTCTCAAGAGCACTGGATTTAATTTTATATTTCACGCAGGTTCTGGTACACCTTATACAGCTCAAAGCAACAT
>Ga0207096_1145_pt1 | contig 13635 bp, 6 predicted proteins | sample Alteio_BWMinHeat_86_FD_153547 | JGI IMG/M metagenome (GOLD analysis project Ga0207096, IMG submission 153547) | Enriched cells from forest soil in Barre Woods Harvard Forest LTER site, Petersham, Massachusetts, United States -... | ecosystem: Environmental > Terrestrial > Soil > Temperate forest >...
GTGCCGAAGATCACCCCCACATAGTCGAACTCAAATCCCTGAGCGGTGTAAATGCACCCTATCTGGTTCACGCCACCTTCCTCGTAAGCCCAAAGGTTCGAGGTCGGTATTCCCGGCGCAAGTCTACCTGCATCAGGCTTGGCGTTCCATGGTCGCACGTAATCGCCGATGACCACGTCACTCACGAGCGTCCCATCGGCGCTAGGTTTAGACCACGGCCAACAAAAGCCCGCCGATAAACGACCAGTGCAATGCTCCTCCAGCTTTTGCCGAATCGCATCTTCAAGAGCTTGGGGACTAGGTAGAATTTGGAAGTCGAACCCATCAGCCTGATTCCAGATCACATGGGGGGTACGCTCAATCCCGAGTGTGTTGTTTATCCAACTCACGAATGCCTCGGAGCCAGCACAGCGGAATTGTGCATCTAGCTCAAACTCGCGAACTTCACAGTGGAGTCGCTGCGCAGAGTTCCTGATGTATTCTACGGAGCCGATTTCATCCGGCTTCACGAGCTGATTATCATCAATGAAGAATACGGAAGTTTTACTTGCCTTTAGCAGTTCGTCTATTTGGGGAATTTTACTTTTCTCTGTCCTCTTCGTGTAGCGTTGGTTGCTCGTCAGTCGAATTCTGTGCGCCTCGTCAGCAATCATTACATCAATAACGTTTACGTCTGCGCTCATGTAGCTATTGAAGTAGCGCACCTGCGCTCCTGCGCGACTACCTACGATCTCTCGAATTGTCGTCGTGAATGCTCTAGAGCCAGTCACGTAATGAGCATTGAGTCCTTTCGCCGATAGATCACCCAACAAGTTCATCGCGATAACGGACTTTCCGGTTCCCGGACCGCCTTTGACAACGATCACGAGTTTCCTCTTCCCGTCTATACCCTGCACTGCTGCTTCCATGACTTTGTCGTACACGACCAACTGCTCATCCAGTAGCACATATTCCGGCTTGCCTTTAACCAACTTAGCAACATGGTCAAGCAGCTTCTTGCTGGCTCGATACTTACTTTCCTCAACTTTGGTGGCAATTGCCCCAGCGTCCCCGTAAGGAATGTTTTGATCAAGAAAACTAGTGAATTGTGGCACGTCGTCGGCTGTGAAAACCGGACACCGGGCGATCTGCTCGGTGAATTGTGGCAAGAAGAGAGGGTCTTCATGGACTGGATTGTAATTGTGCAGATAGGAACAAGCATGGATATCGATGGCGTTCTCACCCTGAAAGGCAGTGTGGCAGTCTGCGAGGTAGGTCATATATTGACCAACCTGCACCGCAGGATGAAGCACGTCTCGCACCCTACCTCCAACAAAGGTAGCGACCTCATTCTTTCCAGACGCTCCCGAACAGCCTTCCCATTGTTTGAGTTCAATGACGACAGCGTTGGGGGTTTTCTGCTGATCGTATCCCGTAACAAGGCAATCCAGTCGCTTCGATGTCAGCGGGAGTTGGAGTTCTAATAGAACTCCGTGGTTGGTGAGCGACGCCATCTGAAAGACCTGAGAGACTGCTCGGAGCGAGTTATTCCATGAATTCACTTCACCCACGGACGGCTGGTAGCGAAACTCGGCAAAGAAGGCGTCCTTCAGCTTCGTGGCGATTCGGTTGTACGCCGTGTCTTCGAAAAGAGATTGGGTCGTGCCAGAATAGAGCCGCATCGTTAGAAGTCGCTATACTTCACGCCCTTTCCATTGCTCTCCCTGATCTATTCCAGAGTCACGTCGTCCGAGAGTCCAAGTTCGCGCAGTGCTACCTTAATCTCGTCCACCTTCTGATTTGATACGCCGCCGTCCGGGGCGATTTCGACTTTCAGAGCAAGCTTCAGCCCCGTCTGGGTTGCAAATTTCGACAAGACCTTCGTATAGAAGTTCATCCACTTCTGTGGAGGCACATCGCCTTGCCACGTTACGCGTCCGGCATTTCCACCCGACACCACGGGCGACGTTGCACCTGCGCCTGATTGCGGCGGTGCGGTTGGAATCGCACTAGTCCCCGATGTTGGTGGCTGCGGTGGCTGAACAGTGGGCGGTGGACTCGATTTGCCTGCGGCATACGCTTCCGCAGTCTCGCGTTGGATGATGTACATGTCCTCAGACAATTCAACGTCAAAAATGGTGAGCGTTGATTTCCAGTGAAATGGAGCATACGACCCATCAGACTTTTTTCCGACGTATGCCAGCATCCCGTTCTCGACACCTCGAACTATCGTTTCCTTCAGGCTCTCCGAATTGAGTAAACGAGGAAACTGCGGAGAGGCAAAGAACGCATCACGAACAGCCTTGGTGCTCCATTCTTTGAACGCTGGTGGCCAGTTCCTCGCGAGGAAATTAGGGCTGACCGCATCCTCTATATCGCCATCCTGACGAAGACGGTTTAACACCAACTCCACGATGGATTTCGCCGCGCTCGAATGCACCAGCCCTAGATCGACCGTCTTCCAAGTGTTGTCCTTACCAAGCAGCATTAGATTTTTGTACGTGCGCCATACGCTCTCTTTAACGTCACGCTGAGCCTTATCGACGTTCACACCAAGTTGCTTCTTTTGCGTTTCATCCAAACGCAATTCATCCGATTCGTCAGCGATGTCTTCCCAAGCGAGAACCTTGCGAGCCTCATCTCTCAGGGCGTCTGGCGAATCTGGAACAGCCCAAACCAATCCGCTCTTATACGTTCTGCCCGACGTGCCGCATTCTTTGGTAGCACTCTCGATGAAATCACGGGTCGCTTTATCTGACAGAGATTGCTCCGGCGCAACAACGACCAACGTCAGAGCCGGGCGATCCGAAATCTGCCCACTCTTTTCGGGAAAGAAGACCCTCTCTACTCCACCGCCACCAGCGAACACCTTTTGCACTTCGGCACGTAGCCTCTCCTCGATTTTCTTTGGCTGAACGCTGGCCCGTCTGTCCGCAAGAAGCTTGTTCAGATTCGGCGATAGGCTAAAACGATAGCGATTCTTTTCCGATGAGAGGAAATAACAAGTCGTCGAGAGTGTTTCGAGAACAGTCTCGATATTCCCAATCTCGATCTCTGGCTCCGCGACAGCCAATCTGATTTCGGGAAGGGTGGCTTCGGTCTTGGACTGTCCACCGTTGGACTCAAAGAAGATGGATGTGGCAACTTTTTGGTGTAGCCGGGCTTTTTTGATTGTGTCAACCGCCTCTTTGTCCAAACGCACGGCGTGAGAATCCTTCTTGCCGCAGATGTCTGTCGTGACAGCGCCCTCCAGCTTTGCGCCACCTAATTGCTCGAACGCGGCGGATCGAAACATCGGATCGTCGAGAGGCGCTGTACCCATTACGATCAGTGCGTCCTTGTGCGCCCCTTTGAACCCTGCCTGATACGCATTGGACACCCAAAGCGCCAAAAGCCTCAGGATGCCGCGAGTCTGCTGGAATCGCGGCAACGCCTGCCACTTTCGCTCGAACACGGAAAGCAACGTGGGATGGAACGGATAGCTCGCAGCAAATGCTTCCTTTGCGTTGTCTGCGGGAAACCAATTTGGGAATTGGATGCGGTTGTCAAGAACGAATTCCCCATACTCTTGCGCTGCCTTCCTTCCATCTTCGGGAAGTCCACCCCATTCGAACAAACGACGGCGTATGATCTCCGACGTTTCGGTCTCAGCCGACATGATCATCGCCTTGCCCAATCGATCTAATAGTTTCTGAAAGCGGTCAAAATCGCTTTCATCTTCAGGCGTCATCTCATCGAGCATCGATGGCAACGAAACAGCGAGGACAACGCGATCTTGGGCGCGAGCCTCTTCAGAAAGATTTTGGACAAATGAATACAACTGGCCTGTCAGTCCCGACTTCCGATTCCTTCCCATGTAATTCAGCAATTCGTCCATAAGGATCAGAACGGGTTTGTCTTTAGGGAGGAATGATCGGATCACCTCACTAGAGGGAGCGGTCTGCTCTTGGTCGTGTTTCGCGACTAATGCAAATGCATCCTTGCCTCCGATCTGGAAGGCTATTTCACCCCACGGTGTCTTACGCAGGGGCGTGCCATCTTTGCCGCCGCGCCCGGTCAGGGAGTCAAATTCCGTCCCGACAAAGATCGCAATTGCAGCCTCGGGTACCGACTTGACGCCAGCAGATTCAAGGATGCTCGGCACGCCTTTCCAGCCGGATGCCTTCGGGCCTCCCTTTGCCAGATGGTAGAGCAGAGTGAGCGCGTGAGTTTTACCACCGCCAAACTGAGTAGTGAGATTGAAGACAGCAGAGGTCTCAACTTTGATGCCGGAGAGGCGTCGAATTGTGGTCGAGGCGAGTTCGATTAGGTTCTTAGTGAGGAACGTGCGGTCAAAGAACCGCTGCGGTTCCTGATAATCAGCGGGTGCGCGATTGTCACGAACGTGGTCGAGGTGAACCGCAAATTCTGACGCATCAAGCGGACGCCCATCTCTGAGGTCTTCGCGTGGGGTAACGACCTTATACCAAGGTTTGAGTGCCATATTTGAATTTCTCCCGGTCAGGCGCGAGCGAACCGCCCCACATTCTTATCGAACTGCCACTCCTTGAAAAATCCGTAGGGAAAAGTAGCAGACTCGTTTCTCGATCCAACGATCAGCATGGTCTCTCCACCGATCTGCGTCCTCTCTCGTATTCCCATCGCGGTTGTCACCTGCTCAGATAGGTGCCGAACGAGCGTGGTGCCTTCAGCCGAATCTCTGCGGTAGCAAAAAACTATGCGGAGGTCGGCGCGAGTACACAAAACCTTCCAGAGTGAGTACGCGACCCTGTCATCAGTCCGGCTATTCTCTAGTTCTATAGCAGCCACCGGAAAACGCCAGCGGCGATCCCCCGCAGGTTCGAATGCGACAACATCGAGGGCTAAATACTCTTCTCCTGAAACGGGCAATAGGTGGGAGCGATTTCCTTTTGCGGCCGCCTTCCAGCCCGTGGCCTCGCATGTCGAACAAACAACGCTAGTCAAAGCCGTTGTCCATTTCCCAAGCTGCCCCCGAATCGATGCCTCTCTCAAGTCTGCGGATGATTCATGGCGCTGTACCGTTTCCATGAATTTTCCGTACCAGAGCGGTGCGAGGCTTTCAGACATCAGAAACCAAGTCCCTTTTTCCGAGCGAGAACGCCATCAATCCATCGCTTCTCATCGCTCGTCTTCGGATATAAGAAGGATAGGACTTGTGCCAGACGCCAATACCGTTCGTCTCTCCCAACACCTTCATCCTCCAAGAATCGACGAAGAGCCTCACCTCTACCAGCAGCAAAGAGGATCATGGATTGGTGTACCCGGTCGAGAACCGTTGCGCCTAGACTTGGAGCGCCTTTACTGCCCCAACTTCCGGCTTCTTCCGCTTGCTCAAGTTCTGTGACAAACCCAAGCTGGAATTGATCTTTTTTCTTTTTTCGAGTCTTTGCAGGGGATTCTGATTCATCTTTACCGAAGAGTCTTCGAGTACGTTCGGCGACTGAAAGCAGAGTCGCTGTCTCGCCGTTGATTTCAACCAAGGACGGCATTGACTCAAGATTGGCACCTAACCCTTGGGCGATCTTTCTTGCGGCATCGTATTCGAGAACGTAGCCATTCGTCTTGCTGCCAGTTACCTCGGATTCTTCATCTATCTCTTCATCTAATCCGTCTGCACCAGTTTGCCCAGCAAAGAGCGTCCAAAGCCACATTGCCGTGAGCCGCGCATCCTCCTCGAAACCGCTTGCATCGGCCCCTTTGAAGACCACGGCCAATGCCTCTTTTGCTACCGCAGCCCAAACGTATACGAGGTATTCCTTCAGGCTGACCTGATCACCATTTGCCTTCTCCACACGCTCATAACGGGAATAAATCTCAAGAGCAGGGCCGAGGCAAGCGAATATCGCATCAGCCCCCACAACACCCTCGTCTGCCAACCTTGGCATCCAGTCGTGGATGCGGCTAGGTAGTTCCAGAAGTATGTCTCGCCAATCTCCGATTTTCTCGCCATTTTTTTCTAAGTTGTATTTGTTCCCCCGAGGACGACATGCAAGATGAATTGAGGATGCCAATGCTGCCGATCCTTGAGCACGGGGGCGATCTGGCTTTTCAGTATCAATCGGCCATGAAGCGGTCACAATCCAGCCAGCACCTATTAGCCCTTCAAGCATTGCCTCCCATCCATCGGTTGTCTTATGAGCGAATACAACAACTCCAAGTCCGTCGGGGGCAACATACCGACGACCTTCGACCAGCGACTCTCGCATTAATTGCTCGAAACGAGCTTTTGTTTTATAGGCATATTTTGGATTTCGTTCAGCCAATTGGACGACTTCCTGTTCCTTCGGCGTTAGAGTCTCATCAAAATATTCCAATCCCGCTCCTTCGAGCGAGCGTTTCAACCATACGTAAAAGTAGTCAGAAAGATCGGCATACGGCACCGCATCGTAGTAAGGGGGGTCAGTAATCAAGTAGTTAGCCATGTTGTCGGGTAAGACATGCTTAGTCGCCGAAAGCATCTGAACAGTGCCGGGGACTAATTGGGCCTTGAACACGCAATCCAGCGCGTTGATGCACCAGTCAAGAGCAACTGAAAACGAACCCGTGGATTCCCCGATTGGAACCATTTCACCCCAGTCCCACAGCATTCCAAGGGCTTGCCGTCCAAACGTCGCTACACTCTTCTCCATGTGGTTTGCCCATCGGGAAATTGATGAGTTGAAATCGGCGTGTTTGTCTATTGCGAATGCGATACAAATCAAAACAGCGCGATTTAGTTCGGGTTCATCGGAGTTCTGCCCCTGCAACAACTTTCGTGCTCTGCGCAACACCTTGCACAGAGTGCCGAGAGCAAGCTGTTGGCGGGGCGCAAACAAGTCTCCCCAGTTGTGTACGCCATAAACATGAACATTGAAGATGCTTCTGAGGTACGGCAGTTCTTCATCGGGCACAAACGATAAGCCGGATTCATTCGCAGCTTTCTCCTGTTCAAGTCGTTGTTTTGATCTCTCAATCGCGTGAAGGTCACGAAGATCGGGCGGTCGGTAGAACCTTCCGGTTACTCTTTTTCTAGTCGTAACAACAGCCATCAACTGAGCTTGGCAAGCCCCACCCTTGGCATCGCCGACTTGTGCCTCGACTCTAACTCTCGCCGTTGTGAATTTGCATCGCGGGCACGTTACGCTGCTCCTGCGGGCTGTGCCATCATCGTCGGGATTGTGTTTCGTTTCCGAAACTATTGTGACGCTAAAGTTTTTGTTCTTGTCATCTGGCTTCAGAATAAGTCGTACATAATTGCCGGGCTTTTTGCGAAGATAGAAAGTCCCCATGACGGGTACTCGATAGCCACAACCCGGCCCTTCACATTGAATTGTCCTTGCCCAGAGATACGCAATAGGAGTCGAGCCGTCAGAATCCTTGGGATAGAAGTCCGAAAGCGCAGATTCGGTCTCCGCCCTTACCCAATCCCCCCATTTTCTAACCTCATCTGCAAGACGCTGCCCGTACTTTGGAGCATATTCAAGAGCCACTTTGTTCAGCAAAACCGGGATGGGATTCAGGTCACTAGCGAATGTATCAGCGCCCACGCGCAACGCTTCAAGAGGAATTGATCCGCCACCTGCAAACGGATCAACCACAAGAGGTTTCGTACCAACCGCACCGCCCAGTGCCTCGTGCCCAGCGCGAGTCAGTTCCCGACTTGTCTGCAAATATTCGTTCAGCGTGCACTTGTTCCAATCCGCAAAGTCCGCGATGAAGTCCAAAAGTGCATTGCGAAGCTCAGTGTTGTCATCAAGGATTGCAGGATTCTTCTGAACATTCAGAAAACGGTCAAGACTTTCGGCACTCAATAGACTCAAATGATCCTTGGCCCACTTGCTCATCCACTTTCGTGCAGCATCACGGAAAACATCGGGACACAACGGGTCTGCCGGATCAGGCCAAAGCGAAGCGCACAAGACGGCTCGGCAAGCAGCCAATGGTCGTCTTGCCCACCAGATATGTAAGGTCGAAATGTGCCCGTGTCGGATGCTCTTCTCTCGTCGGGCATGCTCCGAGATTCGCTTTATCGGAAGATCGACTTCAATCAACCTTTTTGGATAGCTCTTCAATTGGATTCTCCGGCCAGAATATTTGAAGAACTTATCTGGTAGTGCTCGATCTTGACTATGGGTTGCCACCCAAGCCTTGCCGGATCGCGAACTGCATGAAGCTCTGGGTTCGAGCCGCAATTAAAGACCGCGTATAACCAGTAGTCATGTTTCAGCCGCTCTGCCGTTTTGTACTCGTTCGCGCTGAGGGCAATCTCTCCGACAGAAACTCTCCCTTTCACCTCAATAAATCGGACATCGGTGAACGTCTTCGCATCGTGCGGATGAGGTTTGCGGGAGATCAAATCGAATCCTCGGTTTTCGGACTCGACGCTTTCGACTTGCCAGCCTCGGTCGATTTCGAATTTCTTCGCTGCTTCGATTGCGACTCGCTCGATTTCTTCATCACGAACCATAAAGGCGAAACCAGGGGTATTCCGCTCGGGATGGGGCAATACCCAAGCACGACCGAGGTGATGAATATCTCCAATGGTGCATTGCTTCTCGTTTCTCAACTCTGCACGACGGTTCTCAAGGCGGTTATTCAATTCGTCGAGATGGGATTCTGACAGAGCGATGTTGCCGTCCAAGCCGGGTATGGTGACACCTGACTGCTGCCGCCCCACAAGTTCCGCCAACTGGAGATTTTGACGATGGATCAACTCACCGAGCGAAATCTCCATGTGACGAGTGATGGTGTCCACTTCTTTCCCACGTTGTGCAGCGACCTCATCTAAAAAGGGCTTCAACGCACTCTCGATAAGCGCACGCTCAACACTGGCACGATCCGGGAGATTACTATCCTCGGGAACGGGCGTCCCCTTCGGGGCGGGGGATACGTCGAGCACAATCGTTGGCTGCTTTATCGTCAGACTTCCGTCCGCCTGCGCATCGACCACAAACAGACGCCGATGGAGGCAATTGGCTCTGCCATCCTTGATAGAGGCAGCGAACACGTCTAATCGGTAGGGCAATGCAGTGTGCATGTCATAAAAGACCGCGCCCCTGCGAAGGTCATCAGTCACTCGCTCGGAAACATCTTCCCTGACGGTCTCAAACAAAGGATGTCCGGGCGTGACCCATTCCAGAGTCGCGTCTTGGGGGAGCAGTTGTTTATCGAACACAACCTTCTGGTACTCACGCCCCAGTTTTCCGAATCTACTTTCGAGCCGCTCCCCAATCGGCTGGAGCGTGCGAGGGATTTTGCCAACCCGGTAAACGTGGCTGTCCTTTGCTACGGGGCGGGGATTGACACCTGCAATCGGTGCAGCCGCCGTAAAGAAATCCTCGATTACCTCTGGTATCAGACGCCGCTCCCGAGCTTCCGCCGACTTTCCGACAATCGCCCCGAGGTTCAACTCCCGTTTCGCCAGACCCTCCAGCGTCGAGTTGGTGATCTTACGGAATCGGTCAGCATCCACGTCACGAACGATCCGTGCCTCGATATTGGGCAAGTCGGTTCGCTTTGCATACATCTCGCGGAAAAGTTTTTCGAGCAGGTTCGACGGGAACACTTCGCCAACAACGTCGAAAACGTGGTCGGTGCCCAATTCTTTCCGAATTTCACTCAACCGCTCGTACAGCTTTTGGAGCACCCTGCCCTCGCGGGTGTTGAGCGCAACGAAATTGAAGATGAGGCAATTGTGTTCCTGACCGTAACGATGAATGCGTCCCATCCGCTGCTCAAGGCGTACAGGGTTCCAAGGTATGTCGTAGTTAATCATCAGCCAGCAGAACTGGAGGTTGATGCCTTCCCCAGCGGCCTCGGTGGCTACTAGAATTTGTGCCTCTTCTCTGAACTCGCGCTCCGAGAAGATTCGCGTGCCCGGCGTATCACGGTCACCGATTTTCATGCCGCCGTGGATTTGAGTTGTCTTCAGTCCCCATTCGCGCAATTTGCCCAGCGGACGACCGTCCTTGCCGTCCCCAGCCAGATAATCGAGTGTGTCCTTGTGCTCCGTAAAAATGAGCAACTTCATGTTGGGGTTAGAGAAAATGTCCTGTTCACCCAGCACTTTTTTAAGCTTGGAAAGTTTCGATTCTACTTCACGCAGTTCAAGCGCACGGGCTTGGTCAATCAATCGGCTGATCTGGAGGATGTCCTCTTTCAAGATGGTCGGGTCAAAACTGATCGCTGCGTTCTCGATCTCCTCGATATATTCTTCGCGTTCCTCTTCAGGTAGCTCGTCCAAGTCCTCAGGAATCTCCATCTGCTTCCGAAGGTATTCGCGGGGGTCTTCCAGAATCTTTTTGCGTTTGTCACGCATGCGCTCAAGGCTACGGCGAACGGCGTAGACACTTGACGCGAATCGTCTTTGCAGCATCGCCATCGTGAACGTCAAAGCGCGACTTCGAGGCGAGTCTTCCTGCGCAGCTTTGATCGATTGATCTTCGACATACCGGGTAAGAGCGTCGTAGAAATCGTATTCCTCACCATCGAGATCGAAGGACGCCGTATGCACAACGCGGTCGGTGAAGAGCTTCTTTACATCTCCCGTCTCCGGGTCTGGAAACGAAACGAGGGCTTCTTTTGTCCTGCGCAAATAGAAAGGCGCGTAGTTTCGGCGCATCGCCTCTTCAAGACTCTTCACGTTGCCGTAAACATCCCTGTCCAGAAGTTCGAGAAAGAGACAGAAATTCTCAGGGTCACCCTTATGCGGAGTGGCTGTCATCAGTAGGAAGTGATCCGTCATCGATGACAAGGACTCACCCAGTCGGTACGCAAGGGTCTTCTTGTCCGCGCTGTACGCCGCCATCTTGTGCGCCTCATCCACGATGATCAAATCCCATCGGCTGCGGAGAAGGCTTTCCTTGGCGTCCTCAATCCGTGAGACCCAAGAAATCGACGTAACGACCTGATTGCGTTCCTGCCAAGGGTTCATTCCATAGTTTGCGCGAAGCACGTCCGCACGAATGATCTCGAACTGCTCTCGGAATTTTTCCTTCATCTCTCGTTGCCACTGAAACGACAAACTGGCAGGGGTGATGATTAGCGTCCGTTTTACCAGTCCGCGAATCTTCAGTTCTTTGAGTAGCAATCCCGCCATGATGGTCTTTCCGGCACCCGGATCGTCTGCCAGCAAAAATCGGATGCGCGGCATTGTGAGGAAATAGTCGTAGACAGCCTCAAGTTGGTGAGGAAGCGGATCAACGCGAGCTATCGACAAAGAGAAATAGGGGTCGTACTCGTAAGCCAGCCCGAGCCGATAAGCCTCAACGCCAAGTCGAAAACGCAACGGATCGCCATCGAAGGGTTCTTTTTCAGGGCTGGAATTTAGCTGGGCTAGTTGCTCGGCACTCAGAATCAATTCATGCACCCGATTAGTGTTCAGCCCTTTGCCGACGAGTTTGACGGACGTGCCCACGGGGATGACGACGATGACCTGAACTGGTTCAGGGAAGATCGGGCCGCGTACAATCGTGTTTGGTTTTAACTGTTCAATGAGCATATATTTGCACGTGAAGCGAGTCCGAACGCAACCGAATCCTGACACAGAAGGTGTGTTTCAGGAACATCAACGGCTAGGCTAGTATAAGCTACGCTGCCTTTCTGCTTACCCCAAGGCGATACTTCTCTGAGCAGTGTTGTAGGTTTATACTCCTGCCTCACTGGAGGCGGCAAAAATGGACACGAAGGTCTACTTGGAATGGCGAGCCAAGCTCGGAAAGTGGGTCGTCGAATACCGGGGGCAGGTACAGGCGCGATTCGATACGAAAGCGGAGGGGGATCAATGGATGCGAGCGAATTTCCCGGATCACGGGAAAGAAAGGGAGAGAGTTCAAAAGCGGAAAAACTCTCCTCGTGGCACGAAAGTGGGCGAGTGGATGTAAGGAGATCATCGACGCTGATAGGAAGGGAGCTTTAGTCCATGCCATCGAAACAAATAATTGCGCTGGCAACTCACCATCACGTTCAGCTTAAAGGCCACGCACTTAACGACAGATTTGGTCAAGTCATATCTCTGATCAGGGAAAAGTATCCCGTACAAATCATTTTGGAAGAATGGACGCCCGACCGACAGTCATTCGCTTCCACTGTGGATATGGACAAGTTGAAATGGAAGAATGTCGGGACGCCCAAAGAGAAGCGCTTTGAGACTTATGCGTATGGCCTAAACACCGACCCTCCAACGCATGACCCCAAGAAGCCGATGTTGCAAGAGTACGGGCCTTTGGACGTGCACGAACTTAGAGAGCGCTACATGGTTGACCGCATCAAAGAATCCATGGAGCCGTTCAATGTCGGGTTGTTCATCGTGGGTCTTGCCCATCTACATTCCACGCTTTCAAAACTTAAAACCGCTGGCTTTGAAGTTCGGGGTTATAGCTGGATGGAGCAGTAACCGCGCCCGCATACAAATTGGGCTGTGCCCGCTGCGGTCGGATGCGCACTACAGCGACCGCGTATTCATAACACTACCAAGGAGTTCGAGAAGCCTCACCATCCCCAGCGTGTCTTGCTGGCAATAGTCCAGCAGGGCTTTCCTAATCCTGTCGCGCTCGTTCTGATCCAACCCGCCTCGAAGTAGCGACTCCCAAACCAGCCCGGCAGCTCGCCCATCCGCCACTTCCATGCCCTCGTAAGTCATGTCAGGCACGAGCGCCGGGAGCACTGATTTCAGGGAATATGAGCCGCCAAATGCCGGGTGGTAAACGTAATCGCGGATGATCGGCAGCAAGTCCCATAGCCGCCGCTGAATCTTCGTGATCCGCGACGAGAATTCCGGCAGCCACGAGGCGAGGTCTAAGAGCCGCTGCGACTCAAACTGTTGGCTATACACCACGATGCTTCCGCGATCACCAAGCACATCGCATAACGCCGAGATGAACGCCCGCCGAGGGTCGCTTCTGTCGGTCGCCAAGAATTCGAAATGCTCGGGCGCTGCGTCCGGCTCTCGCTGCACATGCAGGCTCCACTGGAAAGGAATTTGATCGTAGGGACGCATCCCTACAAAGCGTGGCAGGGCCGGATTCACGGATTCGAAATCAGCAAAGTAGAGCGGATACTTCAGCTTGCGCAACTCTTCTCCGATTTCCCGGCTGTACCACGGCTCTCCCATCTGCACGCTGGCACACGCACGACGGAGCCGCCCTGTGAGCGGGTAGTCCTCGGGGATGTCGTGAATGGAGTGGACGCCGAGAGCGACAAGCTTTGCGACCATGCTGGCATGAATTCTCGGAAGACGCAGAATGTGATCTTCAGGAATCGGGGGATTACAATGATCAAAAAACTCGCAAGTGAATGGATTGCTACAGTGCCGTCCAGCAGGAATGTTGGGAGCCTCAGGCATTGCAAGGACACGAAATTCCGAGCGGAGTTGAACGGTAAGTTCTGGTTGTAAGCTCTCAACTTGCCGTGTCAGGTTCCGAATCTTGAAGAAGCGATGTGCGTCTATGGCTCCACCATCGTAAATGTATTCCCGGTTCACATGTGCCAAGCACGATGCCGCGAGATCGACTCCCGAGCGGGCCACCACGCGGTGCTGGATCGCAACGTCTTCGAGATGATGATCCTTGACCTCGGTTGTGGATTTAACTTCGATAAGACGCCATCGACCGTCCCTGCGTCGATGCAAAATATCGACGCGCACAAGCACGCCTCCGC
>Ga0207096_1146_pt1 | contig 13619 bp, 11 predicted proteins | sample Alteio_BWMinHeat_86_FD_153547 | JGI IMG/M metagenome (GOLD analysis project Ga0207096, IMG submission 153547) | Enriched cells from forest soil in Barre Woods Harvard Forest LTER site, Petersham, Massachusetts, United States -... | ecosystem: Environmental > Terrestrial > Soil > Temperate forest >...
TTGCGTGCTAATTACTACAAACTTATTGCTGATGATAATATAAAATCTGTTTTCCCGAAACTTGTTTATAATCCTGCAACAGGCTATTTTGAATTACATATCAGAGTTAAAAGAGAGAAGGATTTGAAATCCCAATTTGGCGGCGACTTCTCTTCTCGTCCCATCAATGAAGCTTTTCTTGGCTTTCAATATAATTTCTGGGGAAGGAAATCATTGAGTCTTACTGCAAATACTTATTTCGGAAAGCTTTATGAATCTGCACAAGTAAAGGCGAGATTGGATATTCCATCGGGCGTTCCATATTATTTCGAAAGCAATTTTACTATTAACACATGGGACTTCTATAATAGTAGTACAACATTCTTTGAGGACATAAAACCTGCTTATCTTATCACAACTGATCGTAAAGTTGCGCTGGATATCGGGCTTCCATTGGGCAATCAGCAAAAACTTTACGGCGGTATTTCTTATTTTTTAAATTCAGATAATTATTATCAGACAAGTAATTTCATTCATACCGATACTGCTGATGTTACCAACTTCGAAGGTTATAGTCCTGAGTTCGTATTTGAAAGAAATACGCTGAACAAAAAACAATATGCCACAGCAGGTAGTTTCGTAAGCTTAAAAGCGCGTTATGTTAATGGAAGAGAGCATTCAATTCCCGGTTCCACATCTGTTGATACCACGCAGATATATAACAATCATCATTGGTACCAGGTTAATCTCACTTTAGATAATTATTACAAGCAAAGAGGTCATCTACGTATGGGAATTTATGCTGAAGGCAACTTCTCGACACAGGATTTTTTCTCCAATTATACTTCTACCATCCTTAATATGCCTGCTTTTCAACCGATACCTGAAAGTAAAACTTATTTCTTAGGTCAATATCGGGCGCCTACGTATGCTGCTTTCGGATTAAAGAACATTATCAGCACAGGGGTTAATATTGATATTAGATTAGAGGCATATATCTTTCAGCCATCGCGTGTAATCAACGAAAACCCTGATCACACAGCCGGTTTTGCATCTAATTTACTTACCAAAAGATTGTACATGGGCACGGCGGCATTTGTTTATTCAACCCCATTAGGTCCTGTTAGTTTGAGTGTTAATCTTTACGACCAAAAAACGGATTATTACAGTATCCTGTTTCATTTCGGATACATTTTATTTAATAAAAAGGCGCTGGAATAATTTAGAAACTGAGATTTAAGAATCTAAATTCTTTATAAGAATCCACCTATTCCCACTCCTACGGAAAAATAATTAAATCCGTTTCTTAAAGGATCGTTTGGTTGATTAAGTGTCAATGCAAGATATTGTGCCGAGAAGGTAAACAGTAAATGTGAAGTTGCAACTACTTTTATTCCTCCTCTTAAACCCCATCCTAAACCGGAAGAAGCAGTTCCTCCTGATTCCGATTCAGATGAATATCCGATTTGACCTTCTAAAAAAGGATAAACACTTTCTCCCTTAGTTTTAAAATTATAGGATAGCGTTGCAAATAATTGCAGAATTGTAGTATTACTATTTTGCCCATCCGATAAATAAGTTATTCCTCCCGGAACTATTCCAGGAAAAAATGTTACCCCTGTATTAAACCCGATTTCTAATCCATTAGTAACAAAATATCCAAATTGAGGTGATAAATTCAATATAGAAAATGAGCCGGATAAGGTTTGCCCTTCAACAACCTCGGTAATACTTGCATAAGAAGCATTGCCACCAATTTCAAATATTCCTTTTGATGCAAATGTTTTGTCTCCTGATGTGGTTGAAGCTGTTGATGCAGTAGGATTATTTTGCGAATAACCATCTTTACATATCATAAATGATAAAAGAATTACTGCCAGGTTGATAATTGTTAGTTTCATATTTTTCATATTATTAAAAATTTAGTTGGTTAGTTTAAAAATTATTGGTTGGTAAAGGTAATCATTATATTAATATCATTTCAAAGTATTACCATTATATTTTTAATCTCTCTATTATTACAGAGATTAAATTTCGTTAGTTATTATTAAAATTGTAAGATAAAGTTTTTACCTTACCGTAGGAAAAGTAAATTCATCACTCCACACCAATTCATCATCTGCACCTTGACCGGCGGCTTTTGATGTCAATGGTTTTCCGATGATTAGTTTCCTTGCAGTAAATTTCCCTTTCGAGCTTGTTTCTTTTGTCCACTCCCTCGGTTCCACAGTGTCTTGAGTAAACATCCAAACCATACTACTTGCATTTTTGGGTTTTGCAGCTTTAATAATTGTTTCTCCAGCATTCAACCCATCTTTAAATTTGATTATGCTGATCTTTTTCAAAGGACCTACTTTCTTAGTATTTGTGCTGCCAAGATAATAGCCCGAACCAATAGCTTTACTCCTTATATTACCACAAGTATTTTGAACATATTTACCATTTAAAATCAAGGCATCTTCCAATAGTTTTCTTTTACCCTTTTTAATGGAAGTTAATTCTATACCTCCATTGCTTGCAAGTGCATAAGCCTTGCTATAAGCATTCAAATGATCCTGCAGATCAGATATTGGCACCGTGGGACCAGGGTAATCTCCGTTCCCGGTCATAAAAGCAATTACTCTTAGAGCATCTAAACTGATTTCATCGTCGGTGTGTTTTCCATATCCAATTAATATTAAAACATTATCTTTCATATATCAGCTATATTTATGGATTATGAGGTGTTTGACTTGTTTATAATTAATTTCTCGGCAAAGGTAATCATTTAATTTAATAAACGATGTTCTTTGGTTAAGTTATTCTTTCTGATTATCTTCATAAATTCATAAAAGTATTGGCAAGATGCTGAAATAGTTATTTGGAAATGCGGCATAGTTATATAACTTTATGAAATAACTGTGTAACTATGCGATAAAGTTGTATAACTTTAGGTCATAGTTATATAACTATAAGCAAAAGTTATACAACTATGAGGCAAAGTTATATAACTATACTGATTAGTTATGCAATTATAAGCCATAGTTATATAACTTTAAGGTATTGTTGTATAACTATGGCGCATTTCCATATAACTATTCGATAAACTCATGGCTGTTTTCGACAGATTATTAGGGGAAATCGAAATTTCTTATCCATAATCAAGTCTTTTTTGACAATTATTTCCATTATTGAAAAACATTTTCAACTGTATAAGATAACAACATAATATTCTTTACATATTCAACTCTCCAATCTTTTGTTCTTATAATTTTTGTTTTAAATGTATTATGTGAAGTTACAACTAATAATTGAGGTTTCGATGATTGTTGGGAATAATAATGTAATTTTGGGCAGATGAAAAAGATACTATTGATTTGTTTAATGCTTTTTTCAAAATTTTCCATAGCACAAGAAACTGAAACTCCTCTTTTTGAAAAGAATATATTATCTGCAGGAATAGGAACGGAATTAAATATTCCATTAAAGTCTGCTTATGGTACATCATATTATTTTAATGCAAGTCCTTTGATGAATATTGATTATACATTTATGATATCTAATCATTATGAATATGCTTTTGGAATTAATTTGAACGCTGAACTTGGTGAAAGAACGATAGAGTATTCAACAGATAATATAGAAGTTGAAACAAATAATGGAGTTTTTTTTACTCCTTCTAATTATTATAATCTTTACAGGGTAAGAGAAGGCGACATAAACTTTTCTTTAGGATTAAACTATTACAAAAGATTATCTTCTACTCGAATTGTTTTTTTTAATTTAGATATTAATCCTGTCTCTTACATCTTTGGATATAGTTGGAAAAGTTCTTATACAAGTAATCAAACAGGAATCGAATATACTTATTGGTATGATTATGATCATCATAAAGGATTTGATTATCCAGTAATGATACAATACAAAATGGGTCTTATACTGCCTAATTCTCATTATAAATTAATGCCATTTATAGAACTTCCATTAATACATCTTGTATCCTCAGATAGAACTTTTAATATTTGGTATTCTTCAAGGAATAAATTACCTGACAATCCATTATTATTCTTTAATATATCTATAGGTTGTAATTTAATTTTTTAATAATAATAAATAATACACAGAAAAATTATGGAATCCTCACAAAAAACAAAAATCACAGTTGAAACAACAGTAAAAGTACCGGTAGATAAGGTATGGATATATTGGAATGCACCCGAACATATCACCAAATGGTGCCATGCATCAGATGATTGGCATTCTCCTTATGCCGATAATGATTTAAAGGTAAATGGTACATTCAAAACCACAATGGCTGCCAAAGATGGTAGTTTTAGTTTCGATTTCGGAGGTGTATATACCACCGTTCAGAAATATAAACTGATTGAATATACCATGGACGACGGCAGAATGGTAAGTATTTCCTTCTCAGGTAATGACGATGAAACAAAAATAACCGAAACCTTTGAAGCCGAAACAATGAATTCAATAGAAATGCAAAAAAACGGCTGGCAGGCAATTCTAAATAACTTTAAAACATATACCGAAACGAATTAACCTCTGAAAAGAATTGAAATTTCAGGGAAGAGTAATCTCAATTGCAGGTACATTATCTCCATTGATAGCCTTTTGTTCCCAATTCAAATTGTTATATTATAAGGTATTAATAACAGATTGTTTATACGTCAATTCAATATTAACCATAAAAGTTTATTAATTTTGTCGGCAATAAATAAAATACCTAAAATATCCATTTTTATGAAAAGATTAATTTTAGTATTGCTTAGTGCATATAGTTTTATCGGGAATTCACAAAACATAGTAACCATTGCAGGAGATGGAACACCAGGATTCTTTGGTGATGGACAAATAGATACAACATCAAAAATAAATGCTGCCTGTGGAGTGGCTGTAGATGCTAATGGGAATATTTATATTGCAGATCAATATAATGAACGTGTCCGTAAAATAACTGCAAGTACAAATAAAATAAGTACAATAGCCGGTAGAAACGGGACAGGATATAATGGTGATGGGATTCTTGCTGATTCAGCCAAATTAAATAATCCTGCTGCAGTGGCTGTTGATGATTCAGGGAATGTTTATATTGCTGATAAACTTAATAACCGTGTTCGTGAAATAAGAGCAGTCACTGGTTTGATAAGAACTCTTGCAGGAACAGGTTCAGCAGGTTATAACGGTGATGGAATCATTGACACTACTGCTAAGTTGTATTACCCATCCGGATTAGCTGTTGATGCATCAGGGAATGTTTATATAGCTGACCAATATAATTCACGGATACGCAAAATCACTGTTAGTACCGGCTTAATAAGTACTATTGCAGGAACAGATAGTACTGGTTATAACGGAGATGGTATTCTTGCTGATAGTGCGCGGTTGGGAATGCCCAGCGGAGTGGCTTTAGATGCAGCAGGAAATGTTTATATTGCAGACCAGGGGAATAATCGTATTCGTAAAATAGATGCCATCACCGGAATAATAAGTACAGTTGCAGGAAATGGTGGAATGGGATATAATGGTGATGGAATAGATGCATTAAGTGCTGAATTGTATTATCCTTCTGCCATTACCTTAGACACTGCCGGTAATATATATATTTGTGATTTTAACAATGGAAGAATTCGTAAAGTATCAGCAAGTAATAATATTATTACTACCGTTGCAGGTAATGGAAATTTTGGATATAATGGAGATAATATTCCTGCCACAACCGCTGAGTTAAATGGACCATTTGGTGTTGCTTTAGACTTTAATGGGAATTTGTTTATTGCAGATGAAGGGAACAGCCGTATAAGGAAAGTAAATCTTATGGTTGGCATTCCTGACGTAAAAACATCTACTAATGAATTCAATATTTATCCAAGTATATCCAAAGGAGGTTTCACTTTGATAACAAACCTATCTGATCCTCTCCCCTATTCCAATCTCACCGTCTATGATATACCAGGACATATTATATTCAGGAAAGAAATCGGCAATCTTCCAAAAGGGTATAATAGTTTTGATTTTAATATTCAAACTTTAGCATCAGGAATTTATTTTGTTGAACTTTCATCCTTGGAAAAACATATCCAGAGAAAGATAATAATTGAAAAGTAATTTGCTTAAATAAAAAGGAGTTAGCTTTTCAACTAACTCCCATAAAAACGCATCAAAAAAATACAAAAAATTGTTTAACTATTAGTTTACAACTAATGATTTCTCTAAACTGAATATATCTAACTTCAATCTTTTTATTCTATTCTCAAACCTTTTGATTTGCATCAATAACTCTTCATGTTTTTCTCTGTAAAGATGTTCATCAATATTTTCACTATCAAGCAAACGGCTCAAAAACCATTCGTGCTGTTCAATAGAGTTTTGAATATAATCTAATTCCCCAGTATCTATTTTAGTAATCTCATCTTCAATATCAGCTTTCAATTCTTTTGATTTAGATGGAATGTCTTTGGGTATATTTTTGGCAATCAGTATATAATAGAAAGCCATTTCATCTCGCCAGAAGGAAACAGTATTTAACCATTCCTCACTCTCTTTATGCAAGAGTTCAAGACTTGCATCTAAAAGATAGTCAAATTGATGTGCAGTTAAGAGTTCCATTTTTTATTAATTATTATTAATACAAAGTTACCATGTATTATAAGTAAAGAAAATGACTTTTATCAGTTATAAATATGATTAATAGCAGTCTTATAAATAAAAAAGAGCCGGACACTACTCCGACTCTCATTATCAAATTTCGGAATAATTATGATAAATTATCTTGCTGCAAAGAAACGAATCTCTTTAATTTTAAAATGTGATTAATATCATAAAGTTTATATGATATAAATCATAAATGAAGATATTTTGCAGAATACCATTATACATAATGCAGAGGAGATTAATGTAGTTATTTTACGATTTTGAAGTTGAAGTTCGGAGATTTATTGATACCATATAACCTTATCCAGATTGGCAGCAATTGCTCGGTGCCTCTAGCTCCAGAAATATCTCCAAGGTCAACTATGGATTTCCAACCAAATTCTTCTGTTAACATAGCTTTTACAGCTTCCTTTGCATGAGCATCATTTCCACAGACAAAAACATCGTGATCGCCGGGAACTAAGGATGGATTCACCATCAGGAGGCAATTCATGGTGTTAAATGTTTTAATAACTTTCGTATCGGGAAATGCTTTTTGAATTTCTTCTCCGAGAGAAGTTGTATTGCTGAGAGAAGGGATTAATGATGGAGGCATGCCCTTCGAGAAATCAAGGGGGTTTGCTACATCAATAAGTATTTTTCCTTTTAGATTTTCAGCTCCGGCTAAATTTAACGCCTCCAATGAAGCACCGCCTGAAGTGCAGTTAAAAACCAAAGGACCGAAAGAGGCAGCATCAGCAAAGGTGCCATTTGTTGCACAATGACCTTTGTCTTTTGTCCATTCGATTGCTTTTGCGTTGTCGGCAGTTCGAGAACCCATTTTCACTTCGTGTCCGATGTGAAATAATTTTGTTGCAATGGTTTGACCCACCATTCCTGTTCCTAAAACTCCTATTTTCATTTTTATATTTTATTTAAGGTTATTATCAAGATGAATAGACATTTCTTTCCTCACAAAAAATATGCTCTTTTTAATGTCATCAAACAGAACTCTGTCTTCTTTAATAAATGGAACTTGCTTTCTATAATTTTCTATCAGTGATTCGATTATTGGAGAAGATTTGAGAGGTCTTCTGAACTCCAATGCCTGTGCGGCAGTGAGTAATTCGATGGCGAGAATCTTATCTAAATTCTCAACTATTTTAAATGCTTTTGTAGCAGCGTTTGCACCCATACTTACGTGGTCTTCCTGACCATTTGAAGAAACGATACTATCCACAGAGGCAGGGGAGCACAGTTGTTTATTCTGACTGACGATGGAGGCAGCAGTATATTGAGGAATCATCAGACCGGAATTTAAACCAGGGTTTGCAACAAGGAATTGAGGCAATCCTCTTTGACCAGAAATAAGTTGATAGGTTCTACGCTCAGAAATATTTCCTAATTCGGCTAATGCTATCGCTAGAAAATCTAATGCTAATGCCAATGGCTGCCCATGAAAGTTACCAGCGGAAATAATCAAATCATCATCAGGAAAGATGGTAGGATTATCGGTAACGGAATTTATTTCCGTCATAAAAACAGAAGCAACATATTCGATTGAATCAATGGATGCGCCATGAACCTGCGGAATGCATCGGAAAGAATATGGATCCTGAACATGAGTTTTGTTTTGCTTGATGATTTCACTATCTTGCAGAATTTCATTGATGTATTCGGCAGTTATTTTCTGCCCTGTGTGCGGACGAATCTCTTGAATCCTTTCGTGAAAGGGTTCTATTCTACCATCAAAAGCATCTAATGAAATTGCTGAAATAACTGTTGCATAATCATAAATACGATTTGCATTAATCAAACAACAACAGCCATAGGCAGACATGAATTGAGTGCCATTGAGAAGTGCCAATCCATCCTTTGCTTTAAGTTTTATTGGTTGAAGATTTAGTTGACTTAGAACATCTTTAGATTGTTGCTTTTTGTTTTGATAATATACTTCTCCCATGCCAATCAAAGGTAAAGAAAGATGGGCAAGAGGAGCTAAATCGCCAGATGCGCCTAGAGAACCTTGCTGATAAACTATTGGAAGAATATCGTTATTATAAAAATAAATTAATCGTTCAACAACATCTAATTGAACTCCTGAATTGCCATAAGATAACCCTTGAATCTTCAGGAATAACATAAGCTTTACAATCTCATTTGGAACTTCATCGCCTGTTCCGCAGGCATGAGACATGACCAGATTATTTTGCAAAGCATCCAAATCTTTTGTTGAAATGCTTTTGTTGTATAATGAGCCGAAGCCAGTGTTTACTCCATAGATAGATTCATTTCCTGAAGCGATTCTTTTATCAAGATATTCACGGCACTTGACGATTTTGTTTTTAGAATCACCAGATAAAGTCAATTGATGATTATCTTGAAGGAGGTCTTTTATTAATGAAAGATCAATTCGTTCGGAACTGATAGTGTGGGTTTTCATAGATTATTTATTTGAATCCATAAACAATTGCAACTCTTCAATGAAGTTTTCGAATTCCAAAATCTTTGTTGTTTTATTTGCAACATTCTTTACAACAGGTTTCCAATTGTTAATTTCTTCAATTGCTATTGTAAATGGAATGTTTTTTGATTTTGCGTATTCAAATTGTTTCTTCTGTAATTTATTTGAGTTTCCTTTATCGGCAGGGTCGGGAAATAGTTCTGCATTGATACCTGCTGCTCTTATTTTACTAATCAAATCTAAATAAATACTTTGATCCTTTGTAAAATAATTATTGATAAGAACTTGGGTATGATTCATATTTGGAATAGAAAGAAAACCTTTCTTTTCCAAAACATCATAGATTCTTTCTACCCCAAATGATACTCCAACTCCAGAAACATTTGGCAAACCAAAAATATCTGTTAGATTATCATAACGACCACCACCACAAAGACTTCCTATAGATATATCGTTGGATGTAACTTCTAATATTGTTCCAGTGTAATAATTGAGGCCTCTTGCTAAAGTGCCTTCAAAAACAATTTTTAATTTATTATCTAAACCCTTATTAGTTAAATAATCAACAAAAGAGTAATTAACTAATGAATCCATTTCCCTAATACCAAGTTTCCCTATTTCAGTTGATCCGACAAAAGAAGAAAGTCTTTCTATCAAATTATCATCTAAAGTAGATGGAATTGAAAAATCATGTAATTTATTTAGGGATTCTTGATTATTAATTCCAATAATTTTAAGTTCATTCCATACACCTTCAATTCCTATTTTATCAAACTTATCAATTGCTGTAATAACTTCTGTAAATTTATGTTTCATTCCAATAACTTCACATAAACCCTCAAGAAGTTTTCTATTATTAATCTTTATTGTTACAGATAATCCTAATTCACAAAACACCTCATCAATAATCTGAATCAACTCCACCTCATTCAATAAAGAATCACTTCCAATAACATCAACATCACATTGATAAAACTCGCGATATCTTCCCTTCTGCGGTCTATCTGCTCGCCACACGGGTTGTATTTGATAACGTTTGAATGGGAATGTAATTTCGTTTTGGTGCATTACAACATATCGAGCAAAAGGCACAGTTAAATCATAACGCAAACCCTTTTCTGAAATCTCATTTAGTTTGATATCTGCATCAGATTTATTTATCTGGTCAACAACTGGTCCTGAGTTTAATATCTTGAAAAGAAGTTTATCTCCTTCATCACCATACTTGCCTGTAAGTGTTTCCAGATTCTCCATAGATGGAGTTTCTATTTGCTGATAACCATATTTCTGAAATACTTTCTTTATAGTATCAAAAATATAATTTCTCCTGTTCATTTCAACAGGAGAGAAGTCTCTTGTTCCTTTTGGTATGGAAGGTTTCAAGTGAGAATATTAATTGGTGATTAACTTCCTGTATTTAATACGATGCGGTCCTGTATCTCCAAGTCTTTTCTTCTTATTTTCTTCATAATCTGAGTAACCTCCTTCGAAATAATATACTTGTGAATCGCCTTCAAAAGCAAGAATATGAGTACACACTCTATCTAAGAACCATCTATCGTGAGAAATAATTACTGCACATCCTGCAAAGTCTTCCAATGCTTCTTCCAAAGCCCGAAGGGTGTTCACGTCAATATCATTAGATGGTTCATCAAGTAATAAAACATTGGCTTCAGATTTAAGAGTCATGGCGAGATGTAAACGGTTTCTTTCTCCACCTGAAAGTACTCCGCATTTCTTTCCTTGCTCTGCACCACTGAAATTAAATCTTGCTACATAAGCTCTAGAGTTAAGTGTTTTGCCTCCCATCTCAATAACTTCATGTCCTCCTGAAATAACTTCCCATACACTTTTATTAGGATCTATTTCAGAATGGCTTTGGTCAACATATCCAACTCGAACGGTGGTTCCAATCTTTATTTCTCCATGGTCAGGTTTCTCTGTTCCAATAATCATTCTGAACAAAGTTGTTTTACCTGCACCATTTGGTCCTATAATTCCAACAATACCAGCCGGAGGAAGTTTAAAGTTCAGATTCTCATACAATAATTTATCTCCAAAAGACTTGGAAACATCAATAGATTCAATAACTTCATTTCCTAATCGAGGACCATTAGGTATAAATATTTCGAGTTTTTCTTCTTTAGTTTTAACATCTTCATTCATCATCTTATCATAAGCCTGTAAACGAGCCTTTGACTTTGCATGACGCCCTTTCGGAGACATTCGCACCCATTCCAATTCTCTTTCCAAAGTCTTTTGTCGCTTACTTTCGCCTTTCGATTCCATCTCTAAACGTTTTGCCTTTTGTTCCAGCCAGGAAGAGTAATTTCCTTTCCAGGGAATGCCTTCGCCTCTATCTAATTCCAATATCCAACCAGCTACATTATCAAGGAAATATCTATCGTGAGTGATAGCGATTACGGTTCCTTTGTATTGATTCAAATGTTGTTCTAACCAATCAATGGATTCAGCATCCAAATGGTTGGTTGGCTCATCCAGCAAAAGAATTTCAGGTTCTTGTAATAATAATCGGCATAATGCAACCCTTCTTCGCTCTCCACCTGATAAATTTTTAATCGGAGAATCTCCTTCGGGGCAACGTAAAGCGTCCATTGCCTGTTCCAGCCTGTTATCCAGCTCCCACGCATTGTGATGTTCTATTAAATCAGAAACCTTTGATTGCCTTTCCAAAAGTTTTTCCATTGCTTCATCGCTCATTGGCTCGGCAAATTTGTTATTTATCTCCTCATATTCCTTGAGAATATCTACAACTTCCAGAACTCCCTCCTGCACAATTTCTTTTACAGTCTTTGTATCATCAAGTTTCGGTTCCTGCTCGAGGTATCCGACTTTATATCCCGGAGAAAACATTACCTCGCCATTAAAAGACTTCTCAACTCCGGCAATTATCTTCATCAGGGTAGATTTACCGGAACCGTTAAGCCCGATAATACCTATCTTTGCTCCATAATAAAAGGAAATGTAAATATCTTTAAGTACTTGTTTTTGAGGTGGGTAAGTCTTGCTTACATTCACCATTGAAAAGATTATCTTCTTATCGTCAGCCATAAATTATTTATTTTTTAGGGCTGCAAAGATAGGAATAAATGGCAGATGTAAGAGGTAAAAGGGCAGATGTATGTAAAAAAGGAGGGAAGGTGAAGGTTATAAATATCGAATTTGATATTTATCTATCCCCAATCATCCACTTCGCCTACTTTTACGAGGATTCTTTTTCCTTCTTCACGACGCTTGGAACCGCAATGAATACATGTTCGTCCCACATAGCATCCATAGGACCCTATTCCTAAAAATCCATTGTAGTAGCAGGAGTATTTACCGCATTTTGAGCATTGATAAACTGAAGCATCGCCTCTTTGATGACAGTTTGGACACATAGGATATTTCTTCATAGATGTCTGTTATTAAAGGTTTAAATAAATGCACGACAATATTAGTTAAAAGTTCTTGAAAACGCAAAAATTGCGATAATTATTTTTCATCAGTTATTTGTTAATAAACTTTAAATGCCAAATAATAACTTTATTATTGCTTAAATAGAAGTTATCATAAGATAATATGTAATTTTTGTAACAGATAATCAAATTATTATATAATCAATAACTCTTCCTGATAGTATTTATATAATTATTGTCCTGTATATTACTTTTCCTATGGTTAAATTAACTTTGCCTTTAAATTAAAAGCAGCTTTTTTTAATCTAAAGGAATTTCTCTTTGTGACAAGTAGCGGTGTTTATTACCAATAAACACTTCTTTTTGTGACAGAGGAATATCTCTTTGGGCTAATTAAAGGTGTTTATTACCAATAAACACTACTCTTTATGACAGAGGAAGAGTTTTATATGGCATATAAAAACCACTTTTTCGCATTGTCAAAGTTATATCTGACAGAAAGAAGTTAACAAATGCCTTAGGCAAAGTACTATTTTTGAATTGACAATCACTATCCAACATAAAAACATTACTATTTGACAGATAAATTATTATCTCAACCAAAAGCAAAGTTATCTTTAATAAAAGCAAAGCAATCTTTCAAAGAAAAATCTTTCGTTTATTTAAACTACAATACAATTTTAACATTTATTGTTAATTAAGGAGATTCCTCCTTCGTCGGAATGAACTGTGTTAACTTCCAAATGTTTTTTGATAATTATTTTCAAAGATTGATTCATCCCTACCAATTGCAAAGGCTTGTCTTAATAATTTATTAGCTATTGCTACTTTAATTACTTTCTCCGGTTTGTTCTGTGCTTTTAATCTTTCATACAATTCTTTACAATAAATATTGTGTCTTTTTGCTGACCAAGAGCATAAGTACAGTAACTTTCTTAACCTTCCTGTTCCCATTTTACTGATGTGTCCTCTTCCTTTTACACTTGTTCCTGATTCAAAAATTCTCGGATTCAAACCCACATAAGCAACTAATTGTTTGTAGTGATTAAAATTTTTAAAGTTACCGGTAACAGCAATTAACATGGCTGCTGATTTTGGTCCGATACCAGGAATTGTTTGCAATGCTTTAT
>Ga0207096_1149_pt1 | contig 13447 bp, 9 predicted proteins | sample Alteio_BWMinHeat_86_FD_153547 | JGI IMG/M metagenome (GOLD analysis project Ga0207096, IMG submission 153547) | Enriched cells from forest soil in Barre Woods Harvard Forest LTER site, Petersham, Massachusetts, United States -... | ecosystem: Environmental > Terrestrial > Soil > Temperate forest >...
CGCCGAATTCAAGGCGATTTGGGATCCGGATTGGATGATGAATCCCGGCAAGCTCATCGCGTCTTATAAATTGGATGAAAACCTACTCTCCGCTCTACCCTCTCCCCTCTCCCCCGCCTTGACATATTTCCGTTATCCGCAGGATAACGGAGAATTCGTCAAGGCAAGTTTGCGTTGCGTCGGCGCCGGCGTGTGTCGTCGTCACGAAGGCGGCACCATGTGCCCCAGCTACATGGTCACCCGCGAAGAAAAACATTCCACCCGCGGCCGCTCCCGTCTGCTGTTCGAAATGTTGCAAGGCGAAACCGTGAAGGGCGGATGGAAGAGCGACGAAGTAAAAGAAGCCCTCGACCTCTGCCTCGCGTGCAAGGGATGCAAAGGCGATTGCCCCGTGCAGGTAGACATGGCCACCTATAAGGCGGAGTTCTTGGCCCATTACTATGAGGGCCGCTTCCGCCCGCCCCAGGCGTACGTGTTTGGGTTGATTCACGTGTGGACCAAGCTCGCCTCTCACGCACCATGGCTCGCCAACTTCTTCACCCAAACGCGCGGGATGAAAGGTATCGTCAAGAAACTCGCCGGCATCGCCCCTCAACGCAACCTGCCCCCCTTTGCGAAGAAAACCTTTAAGCATTGGTTTCACAAAACGCACGACACACAACGCGCAACGCAAAACTCTCTGTCCCCTTTACCCCCTACCCTTAACCGTGTCATTCTCTGGCCCGACACCTTCAACAACCACTTTCATCCCGAAACCGCGCAAGCAGCAGTTGAGGTTTTGGAACACGCAGGATTCGAAGTCGTGGTCCCCATGCAGGGCATGTGTTGCGGCCGACCACTTTACGATTACGGCATGCTCGATACCGCCAAGCGCCGGCTGCTTCACATTCTGCAAACCATGAAAGAGCACATCGAGGCAGGTACGCCTATTGTCGTCCTCGAGCCAAGTTGCGCATCTGTCTTCCACGACGAGCTTATAAACTTGTTTCCCGATAACGAAGATGCCCAGAGACTGAGCAAGCAAGTCTTTCTTCTCAGCGAATTTCTGGTGAAAAACAACTACAAGCCGCCCGCCCTTTACCCCTTTCCCTCTACCCGTTACGCTTCAGCACCGCCAAAGGCGCTGCTCCACGCCCACTGTCATCACAAAGCCCTGTGGAACATGGATTCCGAAGAACAACTCCTGCGCGACACGGGCGTCGGCTTCACTCGCCCCGATTCCGGCTGCTGTGGAATGGCTGGCGCATTCGGATTCGAAGAGGGCGAGCATTACGAGGTCGCCATGAAATGCGGCGAGCGCGTCCTGTTGCCCAAGGTAAGGAACGCGGAGACCAACACACTGATCATCGCGGACGGGTTCAGTTGCCGAGAACAAATCCACCAAGCCACCGGCCGCGAAACGCTTCATCTCGCTCAAGTATTACAAATTGCCATTCGCAATGAACAAGGTTGAGAGTCCTGGTATGCCGCTACCCGCGCTATGCTCGGCGGTACTCTCTCGGAATGCGACCCCTTCGGTATTTCATCAACGTCACATTGGACGGGTGCCGCGATCATCGAGCAATGATCGCGGACGAAGACTTGCATCTATTCTGTGCGTGGTACAAAGACACGTTCGTAATCCTTGCGGCTCGCTCACATTCTCGGCCCGAGTATGTCCGTGGCCCGACATCTTCCAGGCGAAAACCAAACCCGCCAAAGAATCGAAAACCGAACCCAATTCAGTATCTCGGTCGGCAAAATAAACAAGCAGACGCTCGAGAAACGTTGAGACTCGTCTAGCTGTCGCAGTGATTCGCCGCTTGCTTCGCCAGCGGCTTCGCCGGCGCCGGTTGCTTCGCGTCATCGAACGCCTTCCGCATATCGAGCACCAAGTCGGACCCGTCATAGCCGATCACATGTGAAAGAGGCTGCCCCTTGCTGTTTAAAAACCAAATGTCCGGGATCGGGTCCACCCCATACGAAGCCGCCACCGCGCGATCTTGGTCCACGTCCACATCAACCAGCTCGAACTTCCGCGCCTCATCCCCAAATTCCTGCGTATCGAACACGTGCTCTTTATATTCTTGGCACGGCCCACACCACACCGCGTTGAAGTCCACCATAATCGGCTTCCCACTCACCGCCGCTTTGGCAATCGCCGCTTTCAAATCACTGCCCCAGGCTAAATGAACGCTCGACTTCTTCGGTGCCGGGCGCACGTACTTGCCATACACGAACAGAGATATTCCAACGCATATCAGGATGGGAATAACGAACTTGAAATTCTTGCTCACAGCTTCAATTATAAACTTAACGCGCCTCGATCTGCTCCGTACTCAACGCATCGAATTTCAGCGGCGTCGAGATCTTCGAGAAATAGCTCTTGTCCGGTAGCTTCGGCATGTTGTCGCTAAACATCGTGTCCAAAATCACCCTGAACGAGTTCACCGGCGTAATCGAAGGATAAAGCTGCTTCTCGATCTGCGGCGGAACGTAATACGCGCTCAAATTCCGATACACCTCGCGCAAGTTCGTCTTTGCTAAACTCTCCGGCTCCCAGCCCTTCTTCGAGCCATGGTCGCCCTGAATAATGATAATCGGCCGCGTGTGCTCTTGCCGAATAATCTCATCTATGCAGGTCATTATGCGCTTATTCAAATATTGAAGCTGGCCCAAATATCCTTCCTGATACTCCGCCGGCGTGCCGCCCATCCCATAAAAGAACGCTCCATCTTCAAACGAAAACGGATGCGCCGGCGTGATCGGCTCGCCATTCGGACCTACCACAAACGGCGGATGCGGCGCAAGAATGTGCACGAACAAAAATCGCGGTTTCGCCGTTGGGTTTCCCGCCCGCTCCAAAAGCGTGAGCGCGGAAAGCAGATGGCTGCGACGGTTGTCGTACAGATACTTGCTCATCTTCTTCTTGGGCGAGCCGAGTGGAGTGTTCTCCAAGAGCGTGCTCTCGAACAGCGTCACCTTTGCTTCATCCTGCACGTGAATATCGGCCGATTTTATCGAAAAGTTGGGTGCGCCAGAAGTGATCGCCTCGTATTCGTAGCCTCGTTGTTTCAAGTACTTCGCCACGCCGCTGCGATCAATCATGTTCGTGATAATGTGGCGATCATTCGCCTGTTGGGCTTCTTGGCTCACCGCGTTCTGTAAGAAGTCCATGTTGAGCGACGACGCCAGCGAAAGATCGGTCTGACAATAATTCGAATGGCTCTTATCGGCCACATAAAACCCGCGCTGCTTGAGCCCATCCATAAATGCGCTGTTATCGAAACCCAGAAATTGCTTCAGCGAATCCTCGCGCCCATAACCATCGAGGATGATGTAGAAAATGTCCGGTTTTCCCAACGGTGCCGCCCCACTTTTCGCAGTTGCAGAGGCTTCTAACCCACTCGAATCGCGCCAATGCATAAACCAAGCCGAACCAATCGTGTATAGAGGCAAGGCCACCAGCACCACGCCGACCCAATTAAACGCGCTGTTGAGCTTGGGAGCAAACTTCCACTTCCACAAGAACAGAAGCGCCACGCACGAGGTGAGCGCCACCCAAATGGTTTGAAACCTTTCCTTTGGCTGAAACCACGACCATAGCATATAGTTGTCAACCACAATGGACCACACATAGCCGAATGCGAAAAACAACGTAACCGCGACGGAGACGGCCATTCCCGAACGCTTCCAGTCGCGAACAACAGCAAACAGAAGGAGCCAAAGCAAAAGCGCGCAACTCAACAGTATGCCGGTCGCTCGGTACGTATCTTCAATCGGCACGATCGCTAAGTTGGCCGCATAGAGAGACAGGATCGGAAAGAGGGCAAATAAGACCGGATGGAATGTAGCCGCTCTCCGCATGGACCCTGGCTTAGACGCCAGCACGAGGCTGATGTTTAGCCCAATTTCGCCGACGTTTGGTTGAATTTAGGTGTCGAAGCTTAACGAAACCTGTGCAAGCATGTGTCCGACCTGTCCGGCCCCCCCAACCCGTCCGATTAGCATGTTCCGCCGTTCGCTGAGCGATCAGTGGAGTGCCACGCGTGCCGGGTCGCTATTCCTGGTCGCGGCCCTTGTCGGATGCGGAGGAAGTGGTGGCGCCACGCCCGTTGCCGTGCCTCTCAGCCCGAACGTGCGCATGCTTCAAAAGGGCGATGCCGCAACCTACACGTTCAGCGGAACCTTCACCGCGACCGGAAAGCCCTCCGCCACGGTTACCGGTTCAACCGTCCACACCATCTCGGACAAGGTCGGCGATGTTCTCACCGTCGTTCATGACCTCCACATCATCATCAATGGCGCGCCGTTCGACCTGCACCAAGTGGGCACGGAGCGACAAAATCCCAATGGTTCGATCGAGGCAGTCGGTGATAACGCTGGCGTGAACGGTGCCGCGCGCACGGTTACCAGCAACACCTTCGTGCAACCCGGCACGTTCACAGTGCCGCTCAACATTTCCGGAACCACCATGTTTTCCGACGGCAGCTCCTCTCAAAGCGCGATGAATGTGACCGGCACCGGAACCGCAACCACATTGCTCGGCACGTTCGGTGTTTACGTCGTCAAAGGCAAAGTGCAGTCCTCTTACGGAAACTCCACTACGACCACCGATTTGTTTTGCCCTCCTCTAGGAATCTTCATCACCCGCACCGAAATCGGCTCCGGCCCTACAGGCGTGATCACGATCAACTATTCGATCGCGTCCTATCACCTAACTTAAGGGGGTTCGGGCCTGCGGCCCGAACCCCCTATTTACTTAAGCGTGTATCCACCAGATAGTTAGGCTTCCCGGGTTAGGTAATTGCGCGTTGTCGTATAGGCGATCATTTTCGTGTCCGCTCACGATTACGGCGCTGCCGTAATCCCAACCATTCGAATGGTTGAACGCTGAGTGATCCGTCGCATCCAGCCAAGACCATAGGTTGGGCAGGCCTAACCCAATCTTGACTCCGAACGAGTTACCAACACCGTTGCAGATGTGCATGAGTGTGCGGTAACCGTAGTTGCCCCGCATGCCCTTGAATATCTGCCACCACACATCAAATGCGCTGGCCGGCGATTGAAAATCCCATTCATACGGATGGCCCGGCTCAGGAATCACGTCGCATGACTGCCACATGATATACGAGGTAATTTCGCCTGGAACCTGATTCGTCCCATATCCCGCTATCTGATTCAGATGCACTACGTTTGATCCTGGACCATTGCCGTAGTCTTTGTAGCACGTGATCACCCAAGGTGCGCCGTGCCCTTCTATGAGCGCGAAGTGTACATGCCCTGGGTACCACGGGCTGTTATCGCCGATCGACGGAGGACCGGGATCGGGTTCCCAAAGCCAGCGGTAATCCCAGTAGTAATCAAGACGATTCTTCTGGGGTAGCCAAAACGCAGCGGCGTTGGTAAAAGCCAATGAGCCCCAGAACGCATTCGCGTCGTTAAGCCAACACGGATGGTCCTCTCGAACGATATACTCGCCGATCTGCACCGGATTAGCCTGTGCGGCTGGAGTGAGCGCGCCGATAGCTCCGCTACCGTTATCGGCGAAGAGATTGTTCAAGCTGAGCGGAGGAGGCTGCGAAACCGGATCGCTTGCCGGAGGAGGCGGCTGAGAGCCGTCTTGCGGGTTACCAAGGGTTGGTGGAAGCCCATGGAAATCGAAATGGAGCGCAACCGGCTCCGGCGAATTCACCGCCGCCGGAACCACGATGTAATCCGGCTGCTTCAATCCGGCTGGGGTTGTTTGCACGACGTCATAAAGCCACGCGGGCTGCACCCAATCTTGTCCCTGCTCGAAGTAAATGAGTTGCTTGCGTTGCACCGCGGGCAATAGCTGTCCGTTGCCCGACAGCAGCCGAAGATCCATCGCCACCTCGCGATCAATCTGGTTTTGCGTCTTCATAATCGGAGTGAGTTGCGAAGCCAATAATGGCCTGATGCTCGAAGTGAAGCCCATTACCACCGGCGCACCCGTCACGCTCATCCCGACATCCGCGCCCTGCATGAACGATGGACCTTGAATGAGCAGCCCGTCCGCCTTGTACGAAAAGCGGATAGAGCGTATTACGTCTGTAGGTTGCCCTGGCTTGCCAACGGTGCCGTCTTCCCTTGTCCAAGTATGTGCCTCGGAGGTGAATCCTTGGGCGAGTCCGGCCATTCTCGCACTGAAGAAGCCATTATTGGAGAAGAAGCGAACCGCCGCGGCCGCCGCATTCGAAATCGAGGGAGCCGGTCCGGTAAGCGTTCCTAGGTTGTTCGGCGCAAAGGTCGTGAATCCTTGTCGTAGGCCGATAAGAATGCCTTGAACCTTTCCGTCTCCGTTCACATATACCGCGCCGGGGAAATTACCGGCGTTCGCATAGGGCGTGTAACCCATTTGCTTCGCAACCCCGTCGGTCATGGTCCGGTTGATCTGGGAATCGCCGAGCATGAAGAAATGGAGCGGAGCGGGTTGCGCGGCAGCTAATGCCGCGAGGCTAGTAAGGCCAATGAAGAGAGATAGCCTCCCCCTGGAGGTTTGTGGTAGATGATCGGTCATGGACGTGACCCTCCTTCTTTCCCACAGCTTAGTCGCCAAATTCGTTAAAAAACAATAATTTCGCAGGAAAATTACATAACCTGGTGATGTGCTTTCTATTGCTCCGACCCGGCGCCACTTGCCCATCGGTGCCGACTAGGCGGTGCAGAATCACAGCGTGTGCACGCCAATGCGACCCTCCGCACAAACACTTCTGCTCACCGCGTCGGCCCTTATTTGCTTCGCCGCCAACAGCATTCTGTGCCGCCTCGCCCTTGCCGCGCACGAAATTGACCCAGCGGCGTTCACCGCGATCCGATTAATATCAGGCGCAGTCGTGCTGGCCATCATCGCATTCCTAAGGCCGAAATCACCCATGGTCCCATTCTCCCATTCTTTAGCGCGAGCATGGATCTCCGCCTTCCTCCTCTTCGCGTACGCCGCTGCATTCTCCTCTGCATATCTGGGCCTAAACGCTGCATCCGGCGCGTTGATCCTTTTCGGCGCCGTGCAAGTCACGATGATCGCTGCCTCCATTCTCACTGGCCAACGTCCTGACGTAGCCCAATGGTTCGGCTTGGTATTAGCATTTGGCGGGCTGGTTTACCTAGTTGCCCCGTCGCTCAATTCGCCACCGCTCGACCGCGCGCTCCTGATGGCGATCGCGGGAATTGCGTGGGGCCTCTATTCTTTGAGAGCGAAAGGTGTTGCTGATCCGGCCAGCGCCACCGCTAACAATTTCCTGCGCGCAGCGCCGCTCGGAATTCTTCTTGCTCTCGCAACACTAACCAACATTCATTCGAACGCCTCCGGCGTGATCTGGGCCGTTATGTCCGGCGCGATTACATCGGGGCTTGGATACGTGATGTGGTACGCCGCTGTGCCATCGCTCGGCTCAACGCGAGCCGCCATTGTTCAATTGTTAGTGCCAATCGTTGCTGCGGCTGGTGGCGTCCTCTTGCTCGGCGAACCCCTAAATCCTCGTCTTGCTGTTGCGGCCGCTTTGACACTGAGCGGCGTCGCGCTCGCGTTGCGGATAATAAGTTTCAAATGGAGGTTTCCAAGAATAACTTTGATAGAATGAACGCCTAATGGCCCTGTCGCACTAAACCTAAGGTCTGATAGTTGTATTCAAGCAGCAACCGCAACTGGCCGTGCTCTTCTTTCGAAAGGCCGGCTGCATGCTCCGCTTGTTCAAGAGCCAATAGATTATTCATTGCGTCATTGCTCGGAATCCTGATCGTTCCACCTTGTGGTGAGTGCTCCCCCGCAATAACCGTCCATGTAAACTGCACTCCGGCTCGGCCATACTCTTCCGGCAGCGCAAAAGAAGTGGTTCCCGCTGCGAGGCTCTTCTTTAGCTTCTCCGTTCCCTGTTCTGACCATATATGCAGAACAGGTTCATCCGCCGGTGCGCATTCCCAAGCCAAAGTGATTCTCCCTGGACGAACCGCTCCAATCGGGCCAAAGTTTCCTTTCGATCCGCGCGAGATGTCGCCCCCAGGCGTTCCGGTGGCCCGCGACTTTGAAACCAGATTGCGCAAGAAGCGCGGATCCAGTTTTTGTAGCAACCGCGGGGTGCGTCCAGATATTCGGCGAACGCCATAAGAACTGATCTCAACCTTGCTGGGTGCGATGAGCTCGTATCTGGAACCGTTCACCAGTGCAACAATTGCCACCGATTCAGGTCCACAGTTCAATATTTCGTGGGAGTAAAGGCGATCTGCGGGATGGAGCGTTCCTCGCTGTCCTCGCCCCGATGTAGAAATGACACCACCAGACCGAATCACCACACCCACGGTTGGTTCGGGCCCATGTGGCGAATTCGCGCAGGTGATCACCGCAACGGCAATCAAGCAAACAGGATTCATCAGCAAACCTCCGCACCCCCAAAGTCATGATACACATCAATTTCGTGAACGCGTCCCCTTAGTAGGACCTTCTCGGGACCTATTAACCATTCCGGGCAGCCCGCTGCTTGAAAGGCCACCTCGCTCACCACCGTCGAGATGCCGCGTTCCTTTCCAATACCCTCGAGCCGCGAGGCAACGTTCACCGTATCGCCAATCACCGTAAAATCTTGGCGTTCTTGAGTGCCCACATTGCCCATGAGCACCATCCCTTGATGAATTCCACAGCCATACCGAAACGCAATAAGGCCGCGCCTCGCCCGTCGAATATTCAGCTGGCAAACTGCTTTGCGAATTTCCTGGGCTGCATCAATCGCTTGTTTTGGCGCATCGGCGATCTGGTACGGCGCCCCAAATAACGCCAAAAAGCCATCGCCAAGCATTTTATTGATTAAGCCGCCGTGGCGATTCACGATCGGCAGCACCGCATCAAAGAATTCATTTAGATCGGAAACTACCTGCGCGGGTTCGGCATGCTCGGCCATCCCGGATGAATCGCGTAGATCGAGAAACATGAGGGTCGTTTCACACTTCACCCCTCCGCGACCTAAATGAACCGAATTCGCCAACAGATATCGCGCGACCACCGGCGAAAGATATTTGCCGAACAACGCCTCGACTTTTCTCCGCCCTTGCCCTTCCGTGATTGATCGAACTGAAAGCTGAATCGCCGGCACTAGCGCGAACGCGGCTACAACGGGAACGAACGAGACAATCACGTCTGCATGAGCGAACATGTAGGACGTCCATCCCGCCCAAGTTAGGGCGCCAAGCAACGAGAGACTTACGACAAGGAATGGCGACAATACCATGCCTGCGAACCCGATCAAGATCGCTGCAAGAACCGCCAAGACTAAACCACTGGGAGTCCATTGTCTTGGCACGTTGCCAGTTAATAGACTGCTGATGACTCGTGCATGAATAAGCACACCAGGTTCAATCTTTCCCCCCGAGATTCGGTGCCAATCAGAACTGTCTCTAAACGTCACCCCAACAAGCACTACTGCGCCCTTAACCGAAAAGAGTTGGTCCCGAGTTACGATGCCCGCTTCTAGATCGGAGGCTTCGATCACCTTTACTGCAGAATTGACAAAGCCGAAGTACACCGATCCGATCCCCTCGTCGGTGATTTGCGCTCTAGAGTATCGCTCGATCTCTTTATCTGGAGAAAGTGCTTCTTGCTTTGCCGCAAGCAATGTATCGAAAGAATAAGTTCGGTCGCTTCTGTCTTCTCGATAGAGAGCTGCGCGGCGTATAACGCTGTCCGCATCGTTGACAAGTTCTGTAAAACCGATATTCTGAGAAACAGCGGGAAACGCCGTGAGGTAAGAAGCGGGATTTGTTACTCGGCCTTGAGCATCTCTGTAGTTGGAAAGCACAACCGCATTCTCGTTTTCCTCGAGCGCGGCAGCAAAGGCTCTCATGGGGCGGAACTTTTCTTCCCGTACCCCCAGATCGTCGAGAAACATGTCCGAATCAACGGTTTGAATGATATCGAAGCCGACCACCTTGGCGCCAAGCGCGCGAGACCGCCTGAGAAGGTTCGCGTAATGCTGGGGCCAAAACGCCATAGGCGTGTCCTTCCACGCCGCTTGAGACCGGTCACCGATCGCAATCACGATGACATTAGGCAAGGGTTCTTTCTTGCTGAGATGGGCAAATCGCCAATCCAGTGAGAGCAGCTCGAGCCTAGCCGTCACGTCACCGCAAATTAACAAAATCACGCATGCCACTGCCACAGCTCCCGAAAGACCGGCTGCGACCGATTGCCTGAATTTCATGCGCTTGTCAGTTCCAATCGCCTAGGAGCACAAATGGAGCCCAGTAATAAGGGTGAGCAAAGCGATGGTCTTGCCCGCTGTTTCCTTCCGTGTTGTCCCCCTTCAGCAATTGGAGCTGCACCGTGCGAAGAACAACGAGCTTTGAAAGATGCGGGTTCTCCGCTTTTCGCCTGTAGAATTCCGCCATGAACAACGAGGTGCTCTCATCCTCCACCGGCCACAGGGTGGCAAGCACACTGGCAGCACCCTGCTTTTGCGCCAAAAGCGCGAGTCCTTGGACCTCATTTCCGTTTGCGCCCTCAGTTCCAACCGCGGTTTGGCACGACGAAAGAGTCAGCAGCTCAACCCCTTGGAAGAAATTTGAGCGCGAGCTGAGTTGCCTTAATGTCAGGTGGCTGCCATCCCCAAGTAGAAGGAAGCTCTCAATTCCATTTGCCGGCAAGAAGTTGAAATGGCTTGCGATATGCACTACGCCGGGTTTCGTTAGCATGGCTTTCTCGAATGCCGCTTCTGTGAATAGCTCGTCGCGATACCAAGTTCCCTGAAGGACGTTGGGAGCAAATATTCGACGCATCTCTTGCTCGGCGTTTGGCAGAGCGGGCATGGCCTCATGCGCCTTCGTAACGCAGAATCCTACTCCTTGCCAGCGCGTTTCCGAAGGCTTGTCGCGAACTCGATCTAACATAGTTGGGGTGAATAAAGCTGAGCCAAACTCTTCAACTGCATACCGGTGCTTACTCGAATCATATAAAGCGGCGATCGGTATGTATCGCAATGTCCCGTCAAGGCACCACAGCACGGTATCGCAGCTCTCCACCTCCTTTTCTAATGGTCTGATCAATAGATCGTACAGACCTGACGAGCTTAACGGGACATTGTCTCTACTTCTAAGCTGGACTAACATGAATAGAATTCGATCTGATAGAGAAGCGCCGCCTAGCGCGCTCGCGATTTGAGACGTCTTGGTAACGACCTGCTTAGGCGAGACAAACATCAGATTCACCGACTCCCCGTCTTGCCAAGCATATATCGCGGCTGTTTTCGGCGTGCTCGCAAGCCGGCCTTGCAGCTTTGCGTACTCCGACGTGTTGCTGAGCTTATTGGCAATCCCCGAATTATCAATCTTGGATTCAGCTTCAGAAATGTAAGCCAGCAAATCCTTAGTGGTGCTTTGCAATGCCGATGCCTGGTCTTTCGCCGGTCCCCCGCTGGCAATCGTGTCTCGAATTTTCGCGAGATGCTGGGCGCGTTCTTCGTATCCTCGCATGAAGGTTTGCTCGGCCGGAGTTAGCTCGATATTCAGATCTAAAGCAGGTGCTGTGCCTCGCGTAAGAAACTGCTGGTACTGATCATCGTTGACCAGTGCCATCGTCTGTACGGCCTCCGGAATACGGCCTTGAGCCGCAAGGCGAGAAGCGAGTGCTTGGTACACGTCTCTTTCCTTTTCTCGGAGGCTTCGCTGGAGCGGCTCGGGAAGATTGCGAATGTCCCTGCGCAGAGTTTGCGTAATATTCACTGCTAACTTGCCGAAGGCAATCGCGGCGCTGGGCTTATGCAGTTTCTCGTAAATCCTTTCGAGCCAAGCCAGGGTGATCGCTTCGCCATCACGCGAGCGAACTTCCCGCCGCATGGCAAGAGCGGCCTGGAAATCTGACAGTGCTTCGGGAATGTGCCCTTGATCAAAATGAGCCGCGCCAATGTTATCCAGCGCTTCGGCCTCAGAGCCTCGATCGCCGATTTGCCGCATCATGGCTTGCGCTTGGCTGCAAAGATCAAGCCCCGCCTCATAGTTTTTGAGATCGCATTCCAGCGCGCCCATTTTATTAAGCACGTCCGCCTCGAATGGCTTCTCACCCTTTTGCCGGGCAATCGGCAGCGCTTGCCGAAGCATTTCAAGAGCAGAAGTCTTTTTGCCCATCGCAGAATACACTGAAGCAATGTCGGCAACCACTTCGAACTCAGAGTCCTGGCGGTCAACGCTGTGAAATAACGTTCTTGCCTGATTGAGGTATTCCAGGGCTTGATCGTATTGGCCGAGATCATAATAAGCCGTGCCGATATTCGTTAACGTAATCGGCAAGCTCTCCTGGCGAGGATCCGGCAACTCACGTCGGATAGGCAGAGCTTGAAAATAATAACTTAGAGCCGTTTCATTTTGGTTGAGGTTCGCATACGCACTCCCAAGATTGTTGAGACAAACGCCGATCTCTCGACGGTTGTTCTGTTTCTTCCGGATCGCCAGTGCTTGCTGAATCTCGTCGATTGCTTCTTCGTTCCGATTGAGATCACCCAGAAGTGAGCCGAGCGCGTTCCGGGTGGCGGCCTCCGCCGATTCGTCATGCGTCTTCAATGCAATTTGAAGTGCCTCTTTTAGGAGCTGCTCTGCTTCCCGGCTATCTCCAAGCTCCCGCAGAAGGTTGCCCATCGCCGTAATCGTTTGTCCTTCGCCTTTGGAATCGCGCAGATCGTGCTGCAATACCCTCGCCTTTTTCATTTCCACCAGCGCCTCACGTTTAAGCTCGAGATAGTTCAGAGCAAGCCCAAGTCCATACTCGGCTAACGCTTGGCCCGACTTGTCGTTTGTCTTAATCGCCAGTGCAACCGCCTGCTCGAGTCTTTGCCTGGCAATCCTCATGTGTATGCCGCGCGTAGAGTCGATTAGCTGTTGCACGGCTGGGGTTGGGCGTTGGCTTTGCACCTGCATTCCAGGTCCGAGTGAAACGAGGAGCAGGGCAATGATATTGAGCACGACACGAGCCACGAGAGATTTCACATCCACTCTCTCAGTATAAGAAGATTCACTTCAAAAGTGTAAATGCCGTGTAAAATGGCTTGAAAACTAGGCGCAGAGAAGAAGAGGATGGGGACCAGAATTCGATTAAAACGAGCGATAAATCCCCACTCCAACATAGGGTCTGTTCTCCCTGCTTCCATCCGAATAGCGAATCTGCGCCCATCCAGCACGCAGTTGGACGGAGCCTTTCTCTTTCAGGAACGAATAGCCCAACACCAACCCTTCTTGGTATTCGGTAAATCCGCTGTTGCCTTGAACCGTTAGATCGCCGCCGATCGCAAACGCGTCCTTGGCTTCCGGATTGGAAAGATGGCGCATCACTTCGCCGCGTGTCCAAACGAGTTGGTCCGCCCCTGCATAGCTGCCCATCAAATTAAAATTCGTGAGCGGATCGGTTTCCACGTACACGTCGCCTTCAACCGTTGCCCCCGAGCGCACCCGGTTTTGTTTAGATCGCCCGGGC
>Ga0207096_1113_pt2 | contig 13434 bp, 16 predicted proteins | sample Alteio_BWMinHeat_86_FD_153547 | JGI IMG/M metagenome (GOLD analysis project Ga0207096, IMG submission 153547) | Enriched cells from forest soil in Barre Woods Harvard Forest LTER site, Petersham, Massachusetts, United States -... | ecosystem: Environmental > Terrestrial > Soil > Temperate forest >...
ACATCTTCTGGTGTATCTTCGAAATTGGCGAGTATCACGCCGATCCCCATCTTGGAAATATTAGGGCAGGTAAAGGAAAGATTTCATTGATTGACTTCGCTTCCGTCGGTCACATTGACCCCGCCATGCAGGAGCTCCTTTTTGAGATGATGCAAGGTTTTCTAGATTCTGATCTTGATAAAATTGCCCAGAAAACAGCGCTCTTGATGGTTGAATTACATATGATGCGAGCCAAAACTTCAGCCGATCCGGTGCCATTTAGACTAAATGTGAACCTGCTGCAGCAAGAAATTCGCGCGTCCATTGAAAAACACCGTCAGACCGACATGTCTGTCGCCGCGGTTCTGCAAGATCTCTTAATGACGGTAAGCCGCTTTGAAATGAAGCTGCCCCGCCAAATCTATACTTTGATTGGCGTCTTAATGAAACTCGAGCCTTGTTTGAAGCGCGTGCCGACGATCAAAATGCAAGAAATTCTTATGAAGCGAATGATGGCGCACAGTCAAAAAATTGCGAACGTAAAGGCCGCTACCGAAGGGCGCATCGAACCTGAAAAGGTTTTTGAATTCTTGCAGAATACTCACACTGATGAGGGCATAAGAGAGGCGTCCAAATATCAAGAAGTCAAAGAAGTGGGCTTCAATCTAATTTTGCGCGATGGCCAACGCGTGCGTCATCCGAAGTTTGGTGAAGGGGTTGTGCACTTACCAGGTAAAATCGACGTGCTGCATGTAAGTCCTGAGTCTCAGATTCCTATAAACTTCGGCGGAGCCGTAAAATTACTTAAGACTTCGGTATTATTGGAGAGAAAGTCTTTAGAAGTAGAACTCGATGGCGTATTTAAGAATCTAGCCGAGTTTTCATACTCTGAAACCAAGTTCAAGCCTGTCAGTGATTGCCCTGAAAGACTGAGGCCTGCACCACCTCCAGCGCAATAACCCGCAGGCAATAGACTTTCGTAACGCGTATTTAGTGTGAGTCTTTCAACGCCGCGACTATGGCTTCACAAGTAACTTTGCTGTCACCGAAAACAAGTGAGCAGTTTGGGTAATAGAAAAGAGCGTTGTCGACACCGGCGTAGCCCGCCTTCATCGATCGCTTGCTGATGAAAATGTTTCTAGCCTTGTATACGTCTAAGATAGGCATTCCGTAGAGTGGACTTGTTTTGTCACTCTTCGCTGCTGGATTTACGACATCATTGGCGCCGATCACGAATGCGACATCACAAGTAGAGAATTCATTATTGATTTCGTCCATTTCAAAAACAATCTCATGGGGAATTTCCGATTCCGCGAGCAGGACGTTCATATGCCCGGGCATTCTTCCCGCAACAGGATGGATGGCGAATTTTACGTCGATGTTTTTTTCCTTCATGATTTGAAAAAGTTCTTTGATCGCATGTTGCGCTTGCGAAACCGCCATTCCGTAACCAGGAACAATAATCACCTTTGAAGAGTTCTCAAGAGCAAATGCGAGATCTTCTGCAGAAACAGACTTGACGGGTTTTCCAGCAGCGGACGCGTGTGGAGAGGCTGCGTGTTCCCCTCCAAATCCTCCAAGGATCACGCTAATGATGGACCGATTCATCGCTTTGCACATGATATAAGAGAGAATCGCACCGCTTGCGCCAACAAGTGCTCCAGTCGTAATCAAAAGATTGTTAGCCAAAGTGAACCCAGTTGCCGAGGCGGCCCATCCTGAATACGAGTTGAGCATCGATACTACGACAGGCATGTCTGCGCCGCCAATCGGAAGAACGAGCAAGAATCCAAGTAAAAGAGAGATTCCAGTCATGATGAGAAACGACGGAAAATGATTTGCCATCATGAAGTTTGCGCCGAAACCCAATGCAACTAGAGTCAGGGCGAGATTGAGATAGTGTTGACCCGGAAAAACTAGTGGATTGGATCCCAAAATTTCCTGCAATTTTCCGAATGCAACAAGAGATCCTGTGAAGGTTATTGCTCCAATGATGCTGCCAGCGGAAAGCTCAAAAAGCAGCACTTTATCGAGATGTCCGTTTGCTTGGTGCGAGAAATAGGTTCCTATTGCCACGAGTACGGCTGAAAGACCCACAAAACTATGAAACGCCGCGACCAATTGGGGCATTGCGGTCATTTCTATTTTCGTAGCGATGGCTATACCTACGATGCCACCTCCGATTATACCCGCAGCGATATAGATATAATGATGCACTTCTGGTTGAAGAAGAGTCGCAACTATTGCCAGAGCCATTCCCAACATTGCAAAGAGGTTTCCACGAAGGGCGGTACGATGAGAGCTCAGTCCCTTTAGTCCTAAAATAAAAAATATGCTGGCGGCAAGATACGAGATTCCAAAAAAATCAGGACTCAAGGTCATTGGGAGGCTCGCTTTTCGGGTTGGCTTGGGCGTTCCTTCTTCTTAAAAAACTCGAGCATTCGTTTTGTAACGACAAATCCGCCGAAAATATTTACAGAAGCCAGGAACACGGCTGAAAATCCGATCAGAGCGCCCCAACCTTCACGATTGGCGTCTGAGCCAGCAACTAAAATTGCGCCAACAACAACAATCGCACTGATTGCGTTGGTAACAGCCATCAACGGCGTGTGTAGCGCCGGAGTAACTCCCCAAATGACGTGATATCCAACAAAACAAGCTAGAACAAAAATATAGAGTGCGATTAGAGTTGGTGACATAGTTTTCCGTTATGAGTAATTAGCGCAGCTGCAATAATATCGTCTTCTAAGTTCAATTTGATAGAGGTCTTTCCATCTTTTGTTTCTGCTAAAACTCCAAGAAGAGAGACTAGATTATTGGCATAAAATTGACTGGAATCGGTGGCGACTAACCCTGGATAGTTCGTGATTCCTACGAGAGTCACGCCATGCTTAGTAATCACTTTGTCTGGTTCTGTAAGCGGACAGTTTCCCCCATTTGCGGCCGCCATGTCTATAATGACAGAGCCAGCGGGCATTCCTCTTACCGTTTCTTCGGTTACGAGAATTGGAGACTTGCGTCCTGGAATATTTGCAGTTGTGATAACAATGTCGCATTTTTTTAACTTTTCAGAAAGGAGCTCTTGCTGCTTTTTCTTTGCTGCTTCCGATAGCTCTTTCGCGTAACCGCCTTTTCCTGAACCTTCTTCGCCAAGATCAAATTCGACGAACTTTGCCCCGAGTGAAAGAATCTGCTCTTTAACCTCAGGGCGGACGTCGTAGGCCTCTACGTTTGCTCCCAATCGCTTTGCAGTTGCGATGGCCTGAAGGCCTGCGACTCCAGCACCTAGCACCATAACGCGCGCGGGTTTTGCTGATCCGGCGGAAGTCATCATCATCGGAAAAAATCGGCCGTAATTTGCCGCAGCTTCTATTACTGCGCGGTAACCCGCGATGTTGGCTTGGGACGACAATGCGTCCATCGACTGAGCGCGCGACGTACGCGGGATGAGTTCCATTGATAGCGCGTCAACTCCGGCGGCAGCGAGTTTGTCTAGCGTACCGTCTTTGTTATAGGGCTCAAGGTAGGAAATCAGCAGTGAGCCTTTTTTGAGCATTCCGATTTCAGAAGCGTTTGGCTTATGAAACTTAAGAACGATGTCGCATCCGTAAACTGCGTCGGCGCTAGTAACCTCAACCCCGTCCATCTTATAAAGTTCGTCTGGAAACTTCGCTAAAAGGCCCGCTGATTTTTCGACGCGAAACGTGAAACCTTTTTTTAGTAGTTTTCGAATGGAGTCTGGAGTTCCTGCGACCCGAGTCTCGCCAGCCCTTGATTCTTTCGGAATCCCAATTAGCATATTGCCTAAAATTGTCTCACGAGAGAGCCACCTTTGCCAGAGGTTCTAAGGGGATACGAGCATTACATTCCGATCTTATCGAGTCCTTCATCGGTTTCTAGCAAGCTCTTCACAGTTTTTAACATCTTTGCACCGTATACGCCGTCGACAAATCGGTGATCGAACGTGCCACAGACCTTGAAGATGGGGGCAATCGTAATTTTTCCGTCCACGACGATCGGCGTGTCTCGCGTTGCGCAGATGGCGAGCAACATTGGCACGCGCGAGTAGGGTACCAGCGGGGCATAAGCCTCATCGACGCCTAGCATACCGACGCTTGTGATCATGATGCTACCAAATGGGTCTTTGGGAAGGCCGAGAAACGGCGGATTGATGTTGAGCGTATACAAAATATACGATGAAAAATTCAAAAGATAGCGCATCAAAAACGCAGGAACTACGCTGAACATCGATTTCGTTTTCTTAAACGCCGGGTCTTTATCTTGTCGAATGGCTTGGGCTTTTTTTAGCAACTCGGCAGAAATTTCTTCTATCGACTTATTTTCAGCATTGGGAATGGTAACCCCAGAGAGTTCCGTGCCCTCGTCATCCACCGCAGTTTGTAAAAATAAGGTCACGGAATCGCGAAGGTAGATTTTTCCCCAACGAATCATTCCGTTAATCTGGGGGTGTTTTTTCAGCGTGTTGGCAGTGGCTTTGGCGACAATTGTGGTTAAAGTCGGAGCCCTGGTGCCCTTGGTCTCGGTCCATTTTTTTTGGCGAGCTAGAATCTTCGTTACGTTGATCTCAAATGTTGCATAAACCGTGGGGTCGCCAACCGTCCGCCAGGTTCCAAGTGCGATTTTTCTCCAAGTGCCTAGTTTTAAAGGGGTGAGCTTAAGATGTGCCACGTGTTCTCTTGGAAGTTTCGACCAGCCTCAAATCCCAAAGCTCACGCGAAAGCTCTCGCAATGTTTGAAGCTCTTCGAAGCGATCTTGGCTGAATCCACCATCAAAAACGTGAGTCTCAACGGTATTTAGATAGTTATGAAGAGTCGAAATCGCTTTATCTAGACCTTCGATTTTCACTATTTTAAGATATTTCTCTCGAGCGTTCATAGTCAACGAATACACCATTAAGCAGGACGGTTCATCTCAAAAATGTCGGTAGCTTTCACATAAAGATTTTCTGCCATTCGACCAACGGGCTTAAGCTTAGCTACGTCGATCTCACCATTTCGATAAATGCTATCGGCCACGTGAAAACAAACGATTTCGCCGATAACAAGCGATGTGGGTACATTTCCCAGATCGATGATCATTGTCAGTTTGCATTCCATTTGAAGCGGGCTCTCGGCGATTCTAGGCGCAGAAACGATTTCACTTTTTATCTGTGTAAGTCCTGTAACATCGAACTCACTCATGTCTGGTGGGTAGCTGCCACTGGCCATGTTCATGGCTTGGCTTAAGTTTTCATCAACGATGTTGATCACGAAATCGCGCGTGGCTTCGATATTACGAATCGTGTCTTTTTTCTGATCGCCCCGGCGAATCACGCTAAAGGCAATAGTAGGCGGGCTGGGAGTGACTCCCATAAAAAAACAAAACGGTGCGGCGTTGGGCACGCCATTCTTATTGACCGATGACACAAAGGCAATGGGGCGGGGAGCCACCGCATTTACAAGCAAACGGTAAGCTTCCCTCGTCCCCAATCCTTGCGGTAATATTTTCTGCATGAACTAGATCATACACGGTTTTCAACGATCCTCAAGTGCGCCACGATGGTGCGGAGCACGAACTAGAACGTCCTTCTCTTCATCAACCTTCTGCCCCGTCGCAGCCTTTGATCCAACCACAGTCGCGGTTGTATTCGCTGCGTAGGCAAAGGTTACAAACGAAGAATACATGAAACCGAGTGTTAATGCCGCCACAAATAAACGAGCCTTCATCATAAAGATCTCCTTTTTAGTTTATAAATGGGGTTTTCAAGAAGCAACTTACTGCTGGGGAATGATGGCTTGCTGGGGAGCAAATCCACCATCTGATTAAAGAATAAACCCGCGCTGGATGCCTGTCAAGACGGACGCTATAATAGATCTATGAAAGCCTTTTTCCTAATGACACTATTCTCGCTTGCGATTTCTGTTGCGGCGCCCATCTTCTATTTAACTACAGTTGAACCGTTTAAACTGCTCCCAGCCGTGCGCATGCCATTATCACTTCAAGAGTCCTTGATTAGCCATGATCCAGGTGCGGGGCGAGATATAAATGAGACGATTTTATTGCTCACTGGGGTGTCCTTTATTGAATGCAGGGCCGTTGATGGCGCGCCTGTGTATGTCGGAGTAATGGGCGCAGAACGTGACGGGGTTCTAGCATCCATACGAGTGGGTATGCCGGTGACGCTTCATCCTAGAGATGCTCAATTTTATTTCACTCCTGACGTCGTTGCGTTTTACAACGATCGGTCTGTTGCTGGAGTGGTCAAAATCTACAAGCAGTTGCTCGAGGGCATATGGAAGTTCTACTCTGAGCGAGTTCGTCAGGCTGCTGCTAAAGCTCACTAACTCCGAATATTTTCTGGGACCCACTGCGGGAGAGCCATTGGGGGACGGGCATCCTGCCCTCTATCCCGCCGGGCCCTTGCGGGCCATCCATGGAGCGGGAAGCCCCCAATGGCTCTCCCTCCGGGGTACCCCTTGTCACTCGACGTTAAAAATTAGAATAGAAAGCAACGCTCGTGCCGTCGAGTAGTGGCTCCAAATATCCTTTATTACTGCTTCCAATCTCGGGAGGTTTCAAGATTGTTCGGAGCCACTACTCGACGGCACGCCCCTGCTTTCTAGATTAATTTTCATCGTCGAGTGACATTATTCCAATGCAGCTTGTTTTGGCTCATTGGGATGCTCGCCTTTCGGCTCGTCGGGACGGAGCTTCTCTGGACAATCCACTGGCGGTGCGGTTGCTGCCACCTCCACTTTTATCTCAGGTCTTGGTGTTGCCTCGGGCGTGGCTGCGGGTGCGCTCACCACAATCGGGGGGCGGACCACTACTGGTTTTGGGAGAAGCGCTGGTTCTTCGGCTCCGAGTAGTGCTGCGAGATTTACTTTGCCCAATTTACGTTCTCCCAATTTTTGGATGTCCTCGAGGCGTTCGATAAATAGTGCAACAGTGCCCAACCGTTCGTGCGGTTCGCATAGCGTCTCTTCTAAGAGACGGTCTATTTTTCTGCTCACCGCTGACGGAAGATCTGGGCGCAATTGTGAGATCGTTTTCCATTTTCCGACCGGTGGTTTTCCGGCAAGCAAGCGATACAGTGTTGCGGCTAGCCCGTAGACATCGGTCTTAGGTGTGATCGCTTCTCGCGCTAACTGCTCGGGTGCCATGTATTGTGGAGTGCCGAGCATAGAGCCCGACTCTACGGTTTCTACTGAGTTTTGCATTGCCGGCCGTTCTTGATAGGCGCTATCAGCGGCGAAGTCAGTAACTTTGATCGAGACCAACTTTGTTTCTTTTTCGTAACTTAACAAAATCTGGTGTGGCTTAAGGTCACCGTGCAAAACGCCTTTCTTGTGAGCCTGGTCAATTGCCTTAGCGGTTGGCAGTATGATGGCTGTGGCTTCGGCAACGTTGATTGGTTTTTGTCGGTCCAAAATCTGCTGCAAGCTTAGACCATCAACTAGTTCCATAACGACGCTAGCTTTTTCCTCATCGACATCGATCACCTTAACAATGCCCGGGATGTCTTTGAGTTTCATTTGGTTCTTGGCAGCGCTGACTAGATTTTTGGCTTGAGCAGCATTTTTTAGCAGCTTTAAAGCAAAGCGCATGTTCTCAAAATCGCTGCTAGCAGCCGCCTTGTAAACATAGGACGCCCCGCCTTCGCCAATTTGTTCCCCCTTTAAGTATTCGGTTTTCTGCAAAGTAATCGGTTCTGCGACGATCGGCTGAGGTTGTTGAATCTCAATTGCAGTGCCCTCTGAGTCTTGCAAAGCTCTAATCCAATTTCTTTCGCGAACCATACCAATCACGTGTTTTTTTCGGGTGTTGAATTCTGCCGAGAGCTTTGCGTCGTTGTCAAAAAGAACTTCGATAGTCCATTTGCCTCGCTTGCACCCAGGGCCGATTTCCTGAATTGGGGTTAATCTAACTTCGACGTCAACGGTCGATGATTTTTCAAGTGCCCGTTCGTATTTTTCAACCGCTAGCGGTAGAGTTAAGATTTCATCTCCAAATTCTGTGAGAAAATCGTTGGTTTCAGGATTCACGGGGGTAAACACCTTGCTCACTAAGAGATTCTTGGGAATGTCTTCAAAAAGTTTTTTCTCATCGGGAACCGGAATAAGTTTCTTGATTCGAACTAACGCCCAGCCTAATGCTCTTTCAGCGGCTTTAATTTCTTCATAAGAGCCAACTAACCAAGAAGCCTTCGTTACATATCGCTTCCAGCCTCGTGCAGGCAGTGCTTCGATAATTCCATCAATCACATCCTTTTCTTTCGGGTAGGATGTCAACCGTTCAGACAGGGCCAGCAAGTCAGTGCGCAATTGATTTCTTCTCGCATCCATGAGGCGAGGGTGACTAATGAGAGCGGCTTTTGAAAACAAACCATCAGCCATTGCGTCGGCCCAGAGGTCCACATTGTGCCGAGGAACATCGACTCCGGCTCTAGCGACCTCTTGCAGGAAGACTTTCTTTAGTTTGCGCTGAACGATCTTGTTGTGGATTTGGTAGCTCAAAAAAGCGTCGACAACGCCATTTGCGATCAAGAGAGGGGCAAATGCGACAATAGGTCCCCAAATGTAAGCGTGGTGAGTCGTAGGGTCACCAAAGAGAGCCTGTCCTGCGACTGCAGCCAGCACGGCTTGAAGTCCTACAAAAGGCCAAAAACCATATCGATTCACTCTTGAAAAGAAAGTGTTAACCCCTACGGGGAAGCCTGGATGATGAGGGCTATGGTCCGGGCCATTGGTCCACCACCAGTGCTCTGTGTCGTCATAGTTGTTTTGCGCACTTCGCGCCTTATTCAAGGTGGAGCTCGCACTTTCCTTTGATGTGGAGGACGCGCCTTTTTTCTGCATTTCGAGGACGTGTTGCGCGAAGGCTCTCGCAAAAGCTTTGGTATCCGCAATCGCAAACGGTTCATTCGCATCGTCATCTGACGCAGAAAGGACCAAACTAGGTTGAATAGATAAAATGAGAAAGGATATTAGGACTAACGATCGAAAAAACATACTACCCCCAAAAAATACCCCGGGACGATCTTTTGGAGGGTGTACTAAACGAGATTTGGGATGGCAAGTCTTAATCGCCCGAGGCTAGAACTCGGCTTTAGCTCGCATTGAGCGCGAAAAAAATCGCGATCAAGATCGACTCCAAAGGATGTTTTAATCATCCCATTTGTTCCGCCCCCATTGATGCTGCTAATGACCTCGCAGAATACGAGCTCGTCCGTTGAGGTATGCAAGACTTCCGCATGGAATTGCAGGTGCTTGGGTTTAGGAAGTGCTTCAAGTGCGCGCTTTGTGAAGTCTACTAAGCGCTGCGCAATCGGATCTTCAGAGGTGAGCGGAGAGCTGTAGTGTTTTGAAACAAAAATCGCCCTAAATTCGGAATCTGAAATCAGTCCGTCGATGTGATAGCGTTGCCCGTCCACAAATCGCTCGACTACAGTTTCGCTAGAAAACCCTGCAAAAGGACCGACGGTTAGAGCCGCTTCCAACTCGCCATTGTTTTGAATCACGTGAGTGCGAGACCTGCCGGTACAGAGGACGGGTTTCACGACGATCGGGAAGCCATGTTCCTCGATGAAACTCATCAAATCGAGTGTGTCTCGGATCATTGAGTAAATGGGAACGGGGATTTTTGAGTTCGAAAGAATGTGTTTCATCACAAGCGCATCGCGAAAGGCGAGCGCGCTTGCGAGGTTTTGACCGCTAATCCCCAGTCGATCGCGAATGCGGGCCGCTCGTATGAGGTCAATTTCCCCGTGAGCGTGAACCAGGTCGAATCTGATTTGGCGTCCTAGTTCAATGGCCGCTTTTTCGATAAGGCCGGTAGAGTCGTAATTTTTAAACGCCTTGACGTTCGGCAGATGCTCATATTGCTCGTACTTCTCTTCGCCTACGAATAAGTAAAGGTTAAGATGATGGTGACGAAGCACCCATCGGTCAAACGGGGTGTCGCTGTAATCGGAGTTGGTAAGGATCAGTATATTCTTTGACATGGTCGAATAACCTTAAGCAAAATTCATTCCAAGGCTTTTCGTGCTCAGCTGCGATCGAAATGTCCAAGAAAACAGAGTCCACTGTTCGTTTTGGCGAACATCTGATGTATTTAGTGAACGAGAGGAAGCTATGGACAAAATCGTCTGCGTTGGAAAGAACTATCCAGAGCACGCAAAAGAACTAGGAGAGCCTGTCCCCGAAAAGCCGGTTATCTTCCTAAAGCCTCCAAGCGTCTTAAAGCAATCACGGTCTTGGAGCGCGCCGCTAGAAGCGCAGTTTCCAAAGAACTCAGGAGAAGTTCACTATGAATGTGAAATTGTTTTAAAGTTAGGTGCAAATCGCGCGGTAGAGGCGGTAACCCTAGGTTTAGACATGACTCTTCGCGAACGCCAAACCATTTTAAAGAAAAACGGGCATCCGTGGACGACGGGCAAGGTATTTAAGGACGCTGCCATCCTTGCTCCTTGGATTCTCCTAAAAGAATTCCCAACCTATATGGGGATAGAGTTCTCGTTTGCAGTTGATGGTGTGGTGAAACAAAAAGGCTGTGGCAACGAGATGAGGATGAAACCCAATGAGATACTGGCCTATGTCGAGGGCTTTTTCCCCCTCTGCCCAGGCGATGTCATTTTCACCGGCACTCCTGCGGGAGTAGGGCCCATAGGTCTCGGCCAAATCGGCACAATAAGTTGGGGCACTCGCAATCAGAGCGTTACTTGGAAATGAGTTACCCCATCTCTAATTCAGAAAAGCGTGTAGGAGTCTCGGCTTTGGCCGGTTCCGCATGCTCAGTTGGTGCCGGCGTTATGATTTGGGCTGCGGCCACAACCTTCAGCGCTTTTGCTTTCAAATTAAGATCTCGGTCGATCAGTGCATCTGGATCCGGAGACTCGTAGAAATCTGTGTGGATGAAGACAGAGTTCCGAAATTGAACTTGTTTTGTGGCTAGCCTTTCCATTTTGCAACGATCAAATACGCAGTTAAAAAATTGTACGTTTTGAAAATCGCACTCTGAGAAATCGAAATCGTTAAAATAGACGCCGTCAAAAATAGTAGCTTTGATTTCAGATCGGCGAATGTTCACGCTCACAAGCCTGCAGTTAAGAAAAAATGAATTCAGGATCTGAATTCCCTCAAAAGCTGAGTTTAAGATCGAGATTCGGTTTAGTGAATGACCCATGAGAAAACCACGGGATACATTCAAATCCTTCACTACGCACGATACGTCCGCCAAAATGGGGAACAGATCGTATTTTTGATTGATTGTAGATTCTTCCATAGGTCCTCCTCTAAGGTCTCACCGCCACCACGTTCATTCGTGGTAAATTGCTCGCAATGTCGACGTGACATGAAAAAGAGAGATAATTTCCGTGATCCATTTCTTTTCGCGGAGATTTTTCTACTTCCAATTGATCGCCGGGTAGGCAAAGCGGGTTGATCAGTTGCAATCGGAGCGCGTCTTGTTCTAATAGGTGTTTTGAAAGCTGGTGAGAAATCCGGTGCTCTGCTGTTTCGAATTCGTGCATGCTCGTTGTATGCACTTCAAGTGTTCCTGCAGCGGTTTTCCATCCTGATTTTTCGCGGTAGCTCGAATGCTCGGTCATCGATTGTAGCGGCTGATAGAACTGCTGCTTTGAGAATTTTCTATCTTTTGAGGCCATGGAACCAGAATCAAAAATCCGAAAATGAATTTCAGAATAGGATTGCTCGACAGAAAGAACGGAGTCGATCATGGTGACACTCTTCGCATCACTCAGTTTCGCCTTGGCGATATGATGGCCGACTCGAATGAAGGTCAGCTTCTTTGTCGAGGGACGAAAAATAAAGTGAAAACCATACTGATCGGCTAGAAGTTGAAGGTTTTCAAGAACTGTTCTTCCGCCAAAATAAAAAGCGGCGATCTTGTCGGTAAAAGGTCCGATCATTTCCATCGACAGGGCGCATCTCTTTGTTAGTTTTTTTAGACAATCCGAGAGCTGTTCGTTCTGAACAACGCCGTCATCAGCAAACTTTTTTGTGTGGGATAAAGGATCGTGAAAGATCACTGTTGTTTTCGCTAGTCCATGACTTTCAAATGAAACCGTTTCCCCTTCGAAAATCAAACGATCTTGCCAATGCAAAGAAGCTTCTTTGGGCATCGATGAGGTTTTCCACTCAGAAAAACTTTTCCCCGGGTGAACAAACGATACTCTAAGCGAGCTTACGGTGTTGAGTTGAGCGTGCATCTGCACGTCTGTTGTCTTTTTGGTCAATTCAGAGGAATCTTTGCCGCCGGTGAATTGAAGTTTATACCGCCCATGCGATTTTTGAGACATCTTCCCACCTCCTTCCGTTAACCAAGAGAATCATTTCTGCCTTCAAGACTGCATCGCAGATAAGTTTAAGTTCTTCTGCTTTAGGATGAGTAATCTTGTGCGTATGCGGGTCAATGAAAGCGGTCATGATATTAAAATAGCTTCGGTAGCCGATCTCACGGAGCTGGGAGACGATTGTCAGCGAGTCAGAGAAAAAGCCCGGCATCATTAGATGGCGAATCAGAATACCACGCGTTAGTTGGCCATCTGAGTTGTACGCGGGAGTGGGGTAGAGACGAAGCAGATCCTCGATTTCTGCTTTCGCGACAGCTCCGTAGTTCAACGGCAGATTCACTTTCTCAGCGGCGACCCTGCTAAAAACCTTAAAATCGGGTACCAAAACGTCTGCTATTTTCGAAAATCGTTCAAGGAGACGGGGTTCGTAGCCGGTGACCTTTAGAACAAGAGGCAGGTCGTACTTCTCTTTGAATCGCGTTAGTGGCTCCTCAAGGTGTGTCCACAAGTGAGATGGAGTAATCAGGTTAATGTTTTGGGCGCCAAGTACGACGAGTCGTTCAAGTTCGTCATAGAAGCTACCTTGCGAATGATCTTCGCCCATTTTGAAGACGGACGTCTCGGGCGTGTAGCAAAAGTTGCAGGCAAGGTGACAACCAGAGAACGAGATCATGCCCGCGAGGTGATTTCCTACGACGATCTTTTCCTCTCCACCGTGCAAACCTGCTTTAAAAATCCTAATCTTGTTCATTGAAGTGTGCGTCCTTGCTGTCGATGAGCATTTTTCGAATTTCATCCCAAAGATCGGTGATAATGAGATCTCCTGAGTCTGTTATAAAAATTCGAGTTTCTATGTTGGGTTTTGACATTTTCATCGATCCTCTAGCGGCTGATTTTCAGTCTCAGTATTGTCGGCGTAGTAAACTTCTTTGAGTTGTTTGCTTCTAAGATCGCCTAGTTTTTGCTCGAAGGGACGGGTGAGATCATCGCATTCCGATCCGACGGCGCCGGTAACCTCGACTGTCACTTCCCCTGTCTTTGATATCTTAAAGCTAATTTTCTTCACCATTTGGATACCACCATTTCTAAGCCTTCGGTTTGTTCGCCCTTGGCGTATTCGATCTCAAAACCGTTTTCTTTG
>Ga0207096_1151_pt1 | contig 13391 bp, 11 predicted proteins | sample Alteio_BWMinHeat_86_FD_153547 | JGI IMG/M metagenome (GOLD analysis project Ga0207096, IMG submission 153547) | Enriched cells from forest soil in Barre Woods Harvard Forest LTER site, Petersham, Massachusetts, United States -... | ecosystem: Environmental > Terrestrial > Soil > Temperate forest >...
CAGAACATTATTTTTCGATGATTGATTATTATTTATTAATTTATCCGAAAGAGTAAAAGCCTGTTTGGCATATTTCATTCCGGTTTCAAAATCTTGATTCTTAATGATATATTCCCGACACAACGAATCCAATACTTTTAAATAAGATGTATCTTCTTTCATCTTAGTTAATCTGTTAAGCAAACTATCTAACCTGTTTCCTTTCTGAGCAAAGGATGCAGTCATAGAATAAATAAGAAACATAAAAAAAATAAAGACCTTAACAGTTATTAATCGTAACATTTTCTAATTCTAATTTTCTAATCATTCAAAACCTTCACCTGTTCATTCACAAAATACATATCAACTTCAACTTTATTCCTTATCATTATCTTACCTCTTTTGATACAATCAAATTTATCCTTAACCAGTAAATAAGTATTCTCAGATATATTCACCTTGCCCGGTTCTCCGGCAGTTTCAATCTTTGATGCAAGATTAACAGTATCTCCCCAAATGTCATAAGCAAACTTCTTCATCCCAACAATTCCTGCAACTACCTGACCTGAATTTATTCCTATTCTTATTTCAAATGAAACTTCTCCTTTAGCATCTTTTTCTTTTTTATGATTAATCATAAAATCCCTTATTTCAATTGCTGCTTTCACCACATATTCAGGATTCGTTTTATTCTTTTTCGGAATCCCACCGGCACACATATAGGAATCTCCCATTGTTTTTATTTTTTCAATACCATATTTATTGATGATGTAGTCAAAATTTCTAAAGCAATAATCTATTTCTGTCACTAATTGTTCCGGTGTTAATTGCTCACTAATTCTTGTAAAGTCTTTAAAGTCAGTAAACATCACCGTTACCAATTCATATCGTTTGGCTTTTGAAAACCCTGTTTCTTTTAATTCCATTGCTACTTCTTCAGGAAGAATATTATGCAATAATTCATCACTGCGATGTTTTTCATCGGTAATCTTTTTCTTCTGCCTGAAAACCACAAACAAAAAAAATATAAACATTGTCATCCCTCCCATAATTCCATAACGAATATATTTTCGCTTCTTTATTTCTTCTTTTGAATTCAAATCTTTCTTCTCCTGGTCTGCTTTTTCTTTCGCCTGTTTCTTTTCAAAATCATATTCCATTTGCAACTGCGCAAACTTTTCATTCTTCAGAGTCTTATAGATGGAATCACATATCTGGTCATAACCTACTTCATTATCAAATGCTGATTTAAAATCCTTATTCTTAGCATAAATCTGTTCCAATAAAAAGTAGCAATCCTTCTGAACATCCTCTGCATTAATTTCCTGAGTTATTTTAAGAGCCCTCGTTTCATATTTTAATGCCTCCTCATTATTTCCCAAGTTGAATAAATCCAACGCAACATAATTTAAACAATTCGCCAATGTATTTTTATCAAAACCTGCTTCAGCTATCTTCAATCCTTTTTCATGAACTTCCAATGATTTCTCATAATTATGCTCTTTGCCATAAATTTCTCCAACTCCTATTAAACAAACAGAATACTGCCGCATATTTCCATCTTTTTCTGCTATCTCTGCCGACTTTTGATAGTTTTCCATCGCAAGTTTATTGTCCCCTAATCCACTATATGAATTTCCGATATTATTAATGATATTAGCATAAATATCCTCATACCCGCCTTCTTCAGCAATCAAAATAGACCTTTTTAGAAACCCCAAAGCATTCTTGTAATCTTGTTTATTATTATATACAAGCCCGATATAATTTAAACTTGTTGCAATCAATCTTTTATCACCGGCATCTTCAGCCACTTTTAATCCTTTCAATAAATAATCTAATGCTTCAGCATAATTAGAACGATATGATTTTATATATCCATAACTCCAATAAGCCTCACAAATTCCCTTTTTATAACCAATCTTCTCCGATAACGACATAATCTGTCTGGCATAATCCATGCTTTTCTTTTCATCACTACTCCAATATTCTTTACCTAATGGATAGAGAATATTTATTTTGATAGAATCTTTAAGCTTATCATCCGATGGTTTTCTGTCATGTTCAAACTGTTTGATAGCACCTTCAAGACTATCAATCTTATGCTGATTTTGTGAATAACATTTCACAGCAAAAAATAATAATACAGTAAAGAAACCCTCGAGTGTTTTGAACATTTGTTAAATCTTTGAAGGGGGTAAAGATAAACATACTCCCTTCATTCAACAAAACTTAGCCTGAATCTTTACACTTCCCTTAGAGTAATAACTTCTGATTCATGAATTCCGTGAGTTGCACTTAGCACATAACATGTTTCATTCAAATACTTAATTCTTCAAAGATTCATAATACTTCTCCGCCTCCCCAAAACCCGATTTCACAGTATCAATTCTTTTGCGAATTATCTCATTATCCTTCTCAAATTTATCCAATGACTTTTCAAAACTCGTCATCGTTCTATCCGCCAAAGCCGCATTTTTCTTATTATCAGCCATCTTCTGCATATCCTTAATCATCACTTCCCTGAATCCTCTTATTGTATCAATTTCTTCTCTTGATTTATAAATCATTTCCATATAAGCAGTATAGTTTTTTTCAACAATATCTGTCAATGTATCAGTCTGAAGTTCAAGCATCCTTTTAGTCATTTCAGGAATGGTAGGGTCGTTCATCGCCTCACCGGCTTTATCGTTAAAATCAATAAACTTATTCATCGTTGCCTCACTTGCTCTACAAAACTTACGTATCTCCTCCTCGAAGTCAAAACTATCAGCCCAAACTTTATCAATCCTTAAACTAAAGGCATCCATTCGTGTTTCTATTGAGTTGTGAAATTTTCCCATCTTTTATTTATTTAGATTGCAAAGATACTCATTATGTAATAAGTAATTGAAATTGTTCTTAACTAATAAATTTTGTTTTCTTTGCAACTTGCATTATTTATTATTTATGCCAGATACAATTCCAAATATCATTTTTATAGTGTTAGTTCTATCCTTCCTCGGTTATATTTTATATGGGTTTTCATTAATTATCATTTCCAATATAAAGAAACTCCGAAGTTTTACCTTGTTTCATTTTTATCATGGAATTAACAAAACCATGAAAAATAATTATGAAATATATTTGTTAAACAAGTTTTCTTACTACGACAAACTTTCATTTCAAATGAGAATTAAATTCCTTTTAAGAGTTAAAAATTTCATAACAGATAAAAGTTTTGAAAAGAAAGGTGATTTTGAAATTACTGATGAAATGAAAACTCTTATTGCAGCATCCGCAATACAAGTAACTTTTGGCTTGGATTCATACAAATTTGATTATTTTGAAACAATAGTAATTCTTCCCGATTCATATTATTCGAATCTTACAAATCACTATCACATGGGTGAAGTCAGTCTTAATGGAGTAATTATTATTTCATGGAAAGATTTTATAAATGGATACTCTAACCCTTCTGATACCTATAATGTTGGCTTACATGAAATGGCTCATGCATTAGATTTTGAACAAAAATTAGATGATGGAGATTTTGATTTTTATTTTGGTAATTATTTCGATAAATGGGCTTTGATTGCAAAAGCGGAATATGAGAATATTCATAATGAAAGAGCTTCTTTTCTTAGGAAATATGCTGGCACAAACGAACGAGAATTTTTTGCCGTCTGTGTCGAATCTTTTTTTGAAGCACCCGAACAATTTAAAGAAAAACTCCCTCAGATTTATCATCACCTTTGTATTCTTTTAAATCAAGATCCCATGAATGTTGATTTTAAACTTATTCAACAACCTAAGAGAAATATTGAAGAATTAACGTCTGAAATGCAAAGTTCACTTGAGTTATTTAATTCAGGCTTTAAAATCAAACCTTTTTCAATTTTCTTTTCGTTAGTAATGTTTTCACTTGTTTTTTACCAGTTCTCAACTGCAAAACTAGGATTATATTCATTTATTATTATTATTCCATTTATTATAATTATCTCAATTGATACAATCCATAATTCAAACCGTTTTATACTATTTAATGATATAATGGTTATAAAAAATGCTTTTGGCAGGATCAAAAATATATATTCATTTGATGATTTGGTCGCTGTTGCTTTCGGTTACAATAGGGGAGGAGGGTATATTAGTATTTTAGTTTTAGATAAAGGAAAAATACACCGAAATGTTTATAGCTACATCACTTCAGATGAAAATATTAATAAACTAAAAGAATTATTGACCAAAAACAACATTATTGTTAAAGATGATAATCAATAAATTTAAAAACGTCAAGCTTCGAGATATTTTTAATCCCCCGCGATACGAAGGATTTTAATCCATTATAATTTCAATCTTTCATCCCAATATCTCCCATTATTCGCCGCAAATCTAAATTTTCTTCTAAATTACTCGGCTATACAAAAAATCCTCCATCCTCATAAAGCCCCATTACAAGCAAACCTAAGCATTATTATATTTTATCCCTACTCCCCTACATCCAACCCATAAAATCCAAAAATACGCCAATTTTAACTAAAAAACCGTGTGAATCGTCTTCATGGGTTACCGAATCGTGTTCGTGGGTTATCGAATCGTCTTCATGGGTTACCGAATCGTGTTTGTGGGTTATCGAATCGTCTTCATGGGTTACTGAATCGTGTTTGTGAGTTATCGAATCGGGTTCATGGGTTATCGAATCGGGCTCATGGGTTCGATATTCGGGTTTGTGGGTTCTCATATCATCTTCATATAATCCCCAATCCTTTTTTTATCGAACATTATTACAACCAATACCCCTGCAATAGCAATTATTATCCGTATTTTTGCTGCCTTATGATAACAATTAATGATTACTGCCGATAGATATGAAGAAAGTCCTCATTCTTACCTATTATTGGCCCCCCGGAGGTGGCGCAGGCGTCCAACGTTGCCTCAAATTCGTCAAATATCTCCGCGAATTCGGCTACGAACCCATTGTTTACACCAGTCTTAATGGCGAAATGCCCGTCATAGATAACTCCCTCATGAAAGATATCCCCGAAGGCATCACCATTCTTAAAACCCCCATCTGGGAACCCTACAACCTCTATAAATCCTTCATCGGGCAAGCGAAAGATGAAAAGATAAACGCCGCCTTCCTGACCGAAAAGAAGAAACCATCTATCACACAAAAGATTTCTGTCTGGCTGCGTGGCAATATCTTCATCCCCGATGCCCGCAAATTCTGGATAAAGCCCTCCGTAAAATACCTATCACACTATTTAAAAGATAATCCCGTTGATATAATCTTTTCAAGCGGTCCGCCACATTCAATGCATATAATAGCATATCATTTAAAGAAGAAATTAAACATCCCCTGGGTAGCCGATTTCCGCGACCCGTGGACAAATATTGATTATTACAAAGACTTGATGTTGAGTCCTGCCGCCGATAAAAAACATCACCGCCTCGAACAATTAGTGTTGACCACAGCGGATAAAGTAATGGTGATAGGAGATACCATGAAGACGGAATTTGAAGCCCTCGCAGGGAGAAAAGTGGATGTGATATACAATGGTTTTGATACCGATGACATTGATAATTCGGCAAGCATTAAACGGGATGAAAAGTTCAGCCTGGCACACATCGGAACGCTTGTGAAGACCCGGAACCCGATAGTGCTTTGGAAAACGCTTTCTGAATTGGTTGCTGATGATAAGGGTTTTGCTGATGATTTATTGATAAAATTAGTTGGCAAGGTGGATTTTTCGGTTCGAGAATCGTTGAAGGAATATGGGTTGGAGAAATATGTTCAATATACGGAGTATTTGCCGCATGGTGAGATAGGAGGTGTTCAGAAGGCTTCGCAAGTTCTTCTTCTTTTGTTGAATAATACGCCTAATGCCAAGGGAATTCTGACAGGAAAGTTCTTTGAATACCTTGCTTCTGAACGACCCATTCTTTGCATTGGATTAACAGATGGGGATGCTGCGAAAATTATTGATGATACCAAGGCAGGTTATACCGTTGGCTTTGATGATTCTGTTTCAATGAAGAAAACATTATTACGATTGTATGAGGATTATAAGAACAACAGGTTGATTGTAAATAGTCAGAATATAAATCAATATTCTCGTCGCAATCTGACACATCAATTGGCTGATTTAATGAATAATTTATCTAAGTAAATGATTAAAATAGTAACTATAGTTGGTGCACGTCCGCAGTTTATAAAGGCTGCTGCAATAAGTCGTGCAATTCGTAATGAATTCAGTGATTCCATTAAGGAAATTATTGTTCATACCGGTCAGCATTATGATCCGAATATGTCTAAGGTTTTCTTTGAGGAACTGAATATTCCGCAGGAGGATTATAATCTTGGCGTTGGTTCAGATTCTCATGCCAAACAGACGGCGAGAATTATGGAGGGGATTGAAGATATTTTATTGAAGGAAAAGCCTGATTGTCTTTTATTGTATGGGGATACGAACTCTACGCTTGCAGGTGGAGTTGCGGCATCAAAGTTGCATATTCCTATCGTACATGTGGAGGCAGGGGTGCGTTCTTATAATAAGCATTATCCTGAAGAGGTGAATCGGATTGTTTGTGATCATCTATCTACTTTGTTGTTTACGCCAACTGTTTCGGGGGTTAATAATTTGGCGAAGGAGGGATTTAATTTGGAGAATAAGGCGCCTTATCATGTTGATAATCCTAAAGTTTTCTTTTGTGGAGATATTATGTATGATAACAGTTTGCACTTTGCAGAGGTTGCTAAAACTCAATCAAACATACTTAATAAATTGGGTGTTGAAGGGAAGAATTATGTGTTGGTAACTGTTCATCGTCCGCATAATACTGATGATTTATTAGCATTGAATTCTTTGTTTAAATGCTTTAATGATTTATCACAAAAGGATAAGATTCATTTTATCATTCCTCTTCATCCACGAACACAAAAGGCAATGGAGAAGGGCTTGGATGCTGGATTATATCATTCAATAAAACATAATCCATACATACAAATAATTCCTCCTGCTTCGTTTTTAGATATTATTCAATTGGAGAAGAATGCACAATTAATCATGACGGATTCGGGCGGCGTTCAGAAGGAGGCTTATTACTTTCATGTTCCTGGAATAATATTCATGGATGAAACTCCTTGGGTTGAATTGGTTGAAAGTGGAAATGCAAGAGTTGTTGGTTCGGATGAAAATAAGATAAAGGATGCTTATTCTTATTTTATGAAGAATAGAATTGCTTTGAAGTATCCTTCCTTATATGGGGATGGGAAGGCGGCACAATTTATTTGTCGACAACTTGTGGATACATTTGCAGTTAAATAAAAAAGGAGCCACAGATTCACAGATTAAAAAAGGAATTAATAGACAAAAAAATTATCACTGATTAATTAAAATTCATAAATGAATTTCTCCGAGGATAAATATCCATTGCAAAAAGAATCTTATCAAATTATCGGGATTTGTATGGAGGTTCATAGAATATTGGGAAGGGGTTTATTGGAGATAGTTTATAAGGATGCTATAGAAATTGAATTAAAAGCAAAAGAAATTCCTTTTGAAAGAGAGAAAAAATTTGAAGTAACATACAAGGGAGTAATTCTTCCACATTTCTTTTTTGCTGATTTTGTTATTGATAAAAATATTATTTTAGAAGTCAAGTCTCAAAAGGAAATACTTGATGAACATTACTCCTGGGTAATAAATTATCTGGTGCTTTCAAAATGTACTTTAGGATTGCTAATTAATTTTGGAGGTAACTCTTTAGTGACAAAAAGATTAATTTTGTAAATGTTTAGCAATAGATTAAATAAATAGTTGATGCCACAGATTCACAGATTAAATAATGAAAATTAAAAAGAAACAAGAAATTATCACTGATTGTGTTCGTAAGTTTTTAAAAATTGCTTTAGCAATTTTTAAATCTGTGATAATTTCTTTTTTTCTTAATTTTATAATCTGTGAATCTGCGGCTTTTTTTTTCTTAATATCTAAAGCAAAATTCGTAAATCGTAAATCAAAATGTGTGGCATTGCTGGTTTCATAGATTCTTCTTTTAGTAATGATAAAGCGGATGTTCTTTTGGAGCAAATGCTTGAATCCATTGCTCATCGTGGACCTGATGCGCGAGGGAAGTGGGTTGATTCATCGATTGCTTTAGGACAGAATCGTCTTGCTATTATTGATTTATCTGCTGATGGAAACCAACCAATGTTTTATGAGGATTATGTTTTGGTTTTTAATGGGGAGATTTATAATTACATCGAAGTAAAAGCGGAACTGATTAAGAAAGGGTATCATTTTAAAACGTCTTCTGATTCCGAAGTTATACTTGTGGCTTATAAGGAATGGGGAGCGGAATGTGTAAATTATTTTGTGGGGATGTGGGCGATTGTTATTTATGAAAAGACTGCTGGAAAGCTTTTTGTTTCTCGTGACAGATTTGGAATTAAACCTTTATATTATATTCAATCGGGAGATAAATTTTATTTTGGTTCGGAGTATAAACCTTTAAAACTTTCTCCTCTTTTTTCTAATGATTTGAATCTTAATCAGGTTTATCGTGGCTTGCAATTGGGATGGATTACTTATCATGATGAAACTTATTTTACCCAAATAAAACAACTTCCTGCTGCTTGCAATCTTACTTTTCAGAATGGAACTATTTCTGTTAATAAATATTGGGATGTTGATTTGAATAGGAAATTTGAGGGGAGTTTTGAGGAGAATAAAAATCATTTCTTCAATCTTTTTTCTGATAGTATAAAACTCCATTGTCGCAGTGATGTGGAAGTAGGAGGGTGTCTTAGTGGAGGTTTAGATAGTTCTGCAATTGCATGTGCTATCAATAAATATTTCCCTGAAACTCCATTCAAAACGTTCACAGTTTATTATGAAGGTGCTGATGCTGTTGATGAACGTCCTTGGGTTACCGAGGTGGTTAATCAATGCAAGAATATCACCCCATATTATTACAGTCCGAATGATTCTGAAATTGCTGAACAGTTTAAAAGAATCATTCATCATGCTGATGTTCCCATTGCAAGTTCTTCTCCGATTTCTCAATACTTTTTGATGCAGCTGGCGGGGAGTAAGAAGATAAAGGTTTTATTGGATGGACAGGGTTCGGATGAATATCTTGCGGGTTATATGCATTCTTTTTATCGTTTGATTGGCGGGTTGTTGAAGAAATTTAATCTTTCAAAAGCATTGTCTGTTTTATCGGAACATAAGCATCAGCAACATTTCTCTTTTGGTAAAAGCGTGGACATCTTTTCAAAAAGTCTTTTATCAGGAATGAAAACTGAACAGAGCCTTTATCAAATGGAATACAAACATTATTATCCATTTATGCCAATGAATGATTCTGAGATTTTGAAAATGGATAATACAAATGGAAGCCGATTGAATAATTTCCTTTATCAGTTATTATTCACTTCATCATTACCAACATTATTGCATTATGAAGACCGTAACTCAATGGCGTATTCCATTGAATCGAGAGTTCCTTTTTTAGATCACAGGTTGGTGGAGTTTGCATTTTCATTGAATGATTTTGATAAGATAAATAAGGGCGAGACGAAATATATTCTTCGTAAATCAATGGCATCCATCTTACCTGAAAAAATTACTAATCGAAAAGATAAAAAAGGTTTTGTAACTCCGGGCGAAGTGAAGTGGTTGCGTAGTCCTTTGAAGTTTTTATTGGATAGTGATTTCTCTAATCTATCCATGTTGAATCAAAATAAATTAAAGACTATCATCAATGAATATAAAGCCGGGGATAACTCGAAGTCTCTTTTTGTCTGGAGGTTGTGTATGTTGGATTATTGGATGAAATGATGAATTAGAAAATGGGAAGAAAGAAAAAATATACGATTGAAAGTGTTCGTGAATTTACCATTATTAAAGGAGGGAAATGCTTAAATGAAAACTTACCTTCTATTAATTCTAAGTTAAAAATGGAATGTGCTATTGGGCATCAATGGAATGGAACATTGGATCAAATTATTACCCGCTGGTGCGTTAAGTGTAATAGAATAGAAAAGCAAAAGCAAAAATTGGAGTCATTGAAAGCATTTGCAGTCGATCGGGGAGGAAAATGTTTATCATTAAATTATGTTAATATAAATGAAAATCTTGATTGGGAATGCAAGGAAGGTCATAAATGGAGAGCTTCTGCAAATACCATGGTGCACAAAAAAATGAATTGGTGCCCTGATTGTCCAAAAGTATTCAGATATAGAAAACCTAAAAAAACTAAATTTTCCATTCAAGATATGCAGGACAATGCTCATAAGAAAGGTGGAAAATGTTTAACCGAAAATTATATTAATTCCAGGACTAAAATGCAATGGGAATGTTCAGAGGGGCATAAGTGGTTTCAGTTTGGTCATGTAATTTTAAAAAACAGGTCATGGTGCCCGACATGTAGTATGATTAAAATGGCTGAAAAGCAGAAAAGTGATAATTTTGAAAGAATGAAAAAGTACGCTTCAAAGAAAGGTGGCAAAATTTTATCTGAAATTTATATAAGTTCTGTATCGAAATTAACCTGGCAATGTTCAGAAAGACATAGTTTTGAAGCTACTCCTACATATATTAAAAGTTATAATTATTGGTGTCCGCACTGCAAAGGAATTACAAATGAATATCTTTTAAAACAAAGGTTGGAGGAGTATAAAAAAATTGCAATTTTTAATGGTGGCAAATGCCTATCTGAAAATTACATTAACAATTATACTCCTATAGAGTTTCAATGCAGCAAAGGTCATACATGGTTTGCTGAACCTTCCAGGGTAAAATGTGGCACATGGTGTCCCAAGTGTGCAAATAATCAAAGGCATACGATTGAGGATATGCAACAATTAGCCTTCAAACACGGTGGCAAATGCATATCAGAAGAATATGTTAATTATAAAAGTATTCTTAAATGGCAATGTAGTTTCGGTCATACGTGGATGGCAAGACCTGATAATATTGGAAAAGGATATTGGTGCCCGGTATGCCTCCCTCGCAAAGGAGGAAGCCGAAGTAAACTTGATATATCAGTTTTTCAAAAAATTGCAGGTGAAAAGGGAGGGAAGTTATTATCACTTACTTATTCCGGAACTGGAAATCCTCATCAATGGCAATGCAAGGAAGGTCATATTTGGATGACCACGCCAGGGATAGTTAAAAATGGTTCTTGGTGTCCTGTTTGCTCAAGAAAGACTCGAGATGAAAAAATCACAGGGACTAAATACAAAAAATCGAAATCAATAATTTAACCCTTATCTTCCATACAAAACAAATAAAGACCGCCATCCCCTGACGGTTTTTTTTATTAAATGATTATCCTTCTATTTCCGCGCGATAGTGATAGGGATACAAGATGCACTCCTGTCTCCTTTGATCAAAGAAATAGCTTTCGGAAAGAAACCGTTTTATCAACCGGAATCCCGGTAGCAGTGGTTTTACAATTATCTGTGGTATCAGGAAAGTCAGCCCAGACCCAAACTCCTCAAAAGTTGACAAACTCTAGTCTCTGGTTCCTTGTTCATTTTTTTTCGTTTTCGCCATTTTATTTAAATTTAATTTATATTTATTTAATACTTTATCATATTCTTTAACTACTTATTCGTTAGTTTTTATACTCGAAAGTAACGTTTTGCTCACCGAAGCTTCGGCAGACTTCACCGAAGCTTCGGTGTAGCTCATTAAAGCTTCGGTGAGCTAACATGTCTTTTAGGTGATGCAACGGAAGCTTCAGTGAGCTAAGTTGAACCTTCATTGATGCCCATTTAAGCTTTAGTGGGTGTAACGAACGCTTCGATGAGTTCAATTTAAGCTTCAGTGAGCACAGGCCAACCACAGTGAGCTCAACTAAAGCTTCAATGAGGCACATTTTAGCTTCAGTGGGTGTAACTGATGGTTTGGTGAGCAATACCGAAGCTTCGGTAGACTTAACTGAAGCTTCGGTGAGCAAAACCGAGCTTTTCGTGCTCAATACTGATGTATTCCTATTCAAAAGGAAGCTTAAAGTGTTCTCCAACATCCTTTCGGAAGCCTCTGTATTACTCTTATTAAATGTACTTTTAACTTTATTCGCTGCTTCGATTGCTTTATATTGAACTATTTTGTTTTTGAAGATGCAAAGGTAGGGTAGGATGGAGGGATTGATTTGAACACACCAAATTAACGAGTAGAAATTAGAAATTAATAAGGATATATAAAATGGAATGATTAATTTCGCTTCTTATTATAATATAATGGTATGAGGAAAATAATACTTTTTTTGATGTTCGCCTTAATTAGCTTGAGTACACAGGCACAAATAACTTTTGTGAAATCCTATAACAACAGTAATAATGTGTATGCTGGCTGCTGTGCTGTTCAACAAACATCTGATGGAGGATACATTATGACCGGATTAGATCAAGATTATCGTAATATTTATTTAGTAAAAACTAATGGTTATGGAGATACTTCATGGACACGAACTTATGGTTATGATAGTGTAACTGATAATGCAGGATATTCAGTTCAACAAACTAATGATGGAGGTTATATTATTGCAGGAACTACAGATGGTTTGAATGAAGGTTATGTTGATGTTTATTTAATTAAAACAAATTCCAATGGAGATACTTTATGGACAAAAAGTTATGGTAGTACAGGTAAAGATTATGCATATTCTGTTAAGCAAACCAATGATAATGGTTTTATAATTGCAGGTGCAACTGATAGTCTTGGTGCCGGAAGTTTTGATGTCTTCTTAATTAAAACAAATTCTATTGGGGATACTTTATGGACAAAAACTTATGGAGGCAGTAATGATGATTGGGCGACATCAGTTGAATTGACTTCGGATGGCGGATATATTATTGCAGGCTATACCAGTAGTTTCGGTGCCGGTGGATATGATATTTATTTAATTAAAACAGATTCAATTGGTGATACATTATGGACGAAGACTTATGGTGGTACAGGTGATGATTTTGGATATTCGGTAAAACAAACCACGGATGGAGGCTATATCATTACAGGGGGTAATGTTGTTTTCTTAATCAAAACAAATTCCAATGGAGATACATTATGGACAAAGTTCTATGTTAATATTGGTAATGCCGGACCAGGCTATTCTGTTCAGCAAACTATAGATGGTGGATATATTATTGCAGGAACCGGAATAAATTATGTTAAAGGTAATTTGTTTGAGGCATTTTTAATCAAAACAAATTCAACAGGTGATACTTTATGGACAAAGAGTTATGGGTATGGAGGTTCAGAATATGGATATTCCGTTCAACAAACAACTGATGGTGGTTATATTGTTGGTGGATTTACTTATAATGGTATGTTATTAATAAAGACTGATGCAAATGGGAATAGCGGTTGTTGGCAGTCTGATTATGTAACTACCATTGATTCATTCCCAGCTCAAGT
>Ga0207096_1154_pt1 | contig 13281 bp, 4 predicted proteins | sample Alteio_BWMinHeat_86_FD_153547 | JGI IMG/M metagenome (GOLD analysis project Ga0207096, IMG submission 153547) | Enriched cells from forest soil in Barre Woods Harvard Forest LTER site, Petersham, Massachusetts, United States -... | ecosystem: Environmental > Terrestrial > Soil > Temperate forest >...
ATGGTGATGGCGTTGTTTGCGGTTTTAATGCTGAGCGATTTATTTAAAAATATGGGTAATGGGAATGGCCGGCGCTTGGTCTATGTTTCCATTGGGATTTTTGTATACAATTGGTTTAGCTTTATTAATTTGTTTTATAAGACTGCATTATTAGACCCGATCAGTTATTATTTGCTGCTCAACAGGCATTTTATCCCAAGATAAGCGGGAAAATTACCAATGCCTCTCCAGGATTCCTGTCAGCTTTTCAGGCTTGGCGTGGATTTTTTCGGGGGCCCGGCCAAAGCAGGTGCCTAATGCTTCGTAAATCGCCGCTTGATGGGTGTCCACCGGACGCTGTTTAATGGCTTCTTTAGTATCAATGTAGCGGATTTTACCGTTGCTGATGCCTGATATGGTCACCCCGGAAATGCCCTGGTTTAAGAGGATAAAGGCCCCGGCACCGATTTCCTTGCCAAAATTAACATCATAAGCGCTGGAATGCCCACAGCGTACTAAATGTCCCGGCGCAATTGAGCGGACTTCAGGGATTTCATTGATGCCTTTGACGTACATGCCTGTTTGCTTCATCAGGTCTTTGATCGTGGCATCATTTTTAAGTAATTTGGTCAATTGCTGGCAGACATATTCGCCGGCACCAGCAAGCCTTTTGTGCCCAAAAGCGTCCACCGGTGCCGCTTCATCCACAATATCAGCACCGGAGGCGTTTTTGATGCCTTCAGCCACGACAATGATGTAGGTGCCGGCCCGCACGTCAGAGTTCATGATGCGTGTAAAATAGCGTTCTTTCATGTGGGCATACAGGATGTTAAAATCGCAAGGGACCTCAGGGATGATGATGGCGTCTGCGTCAGCCGCAACTCCGCCCCGAAAGGCCGTGTGGCCGACATAGCGGCCGAAGACTTCCAATACCAATATCCGCCGGTGGGTGAGGGAGGTTGTTTTCAGGTCTTCGATAAAGCTTGCGATGCGGTTAATGCTCGAATCAGCACCTACGGAATAGGTTTGCAGGTCCATGTCCATGGTCTTGGGGGCATGGACGCATTTGATGCCGTGTTCGGTCAGGTCAACGAGCACGCTGCCCGAATCATCCCCGCCGGAGATGATCAGCCCGTCGAGTTTGAACTTTTCCAGGCCTTTTTTGATGCGCTGGTATTTTTCCGTGTCATCGATTTTTTTGATCTTGACGCGGGAATGGCCAGCTTCGGAACCTGCCAAATTGGCATCGATCTGGTCCAAACGAAGGGGAGTCAATTCCGTCAGCTTGTCGAAATCGACCAGATTGTATAGGCCTGCATAGCCGCTGGGTATGATAAAGCAAGTGGCCCCGTGAGAAAGGGCCATATAGGCTGCGCCTTTGATCACACCGTTAAGCCCGCCGCAGTCACCGCCGGACGTGATAATGCCGATACGTTTCATCTTTCGCTCCCTATTTTAATAGAAAACATAAAATACCATAAACAAATGGGGAAATCAATATATTAGAAAAATATGAGATCCTCATAATGCTGATTTTTTTAAATATTCACCCGGGGACAAGGCCTGGATGGGTGAATATTTAAAATGAGACAAATTGCGCGTGATAATATAGTCTGCTTTTGACAGGCGGGCGGAAACAATCTGGATATTGTCTTCAAAGTCCGGGCCTTTTTCATTTAAGGCTGAATTTAATGTTTTCTCATCAATCGGGATTATTTGGAGGATCGCCAGCAAATCTTGAATAACACGGAGGGCTTTATGATGGTCCAAGAATTTATTTATAAGATAGTAAATAGCGGTATAAGATGCGGCGCTTGACAGCCCGCGCGCTTTACCTTCATCGATCAGGTTCATCACCGCGGCACTGGAACCGTCCACTTCACGGTCAAGGACCACATCCAAGATGATGTTGACGTCTATTAATAGCTTATCCATGGCCGATATATTTTTTTTCTAAATAATGTTGGTAATCCTCTTTGCCGACTGTTTTTCCTTTAAGTGTCCCTTTTAATCGTTTTATCCGGGGGGAAAGTTTTTGCGGTTTTTGGGATTTTCTTAAATTTTGGATAAATTCGACAAACATTTTGGACAATGATTTTCGGTGGCGTTTGGCTTCCGCTTTGCCAAAAGCAATGGCGTCACGGTCCAGCCACAAGGTCAATTTGTTTTTAGATGTCAGGGATGGCATAGTCTCCTCCTTATTCCCAGTCTATACGTATATATAGAATACTATTATACGTGGTGTTTGTCAAGTTTTGTTGGGATTATTTCGCTTGTGTCAGCATGTCTTGGGCGTGGGAGAGGGAGATTTTGGTGGTGTTGGCCCCACTCATCATCTGGGCAATTTCTTCGATGCGGTCATTGCCTTGCAGCAGATGCACATGGGTCACCGAGCGCCCAGCTTTAAGGGACTTGGCGACCTTAAAGTGGCGGTCGGCAAAAGAGGCGATTTGGGGCAGGTGGGTGATCAGGATGACTTGGCGATGGCGGCTTATTTCTTTTAATTTTTTGCCGGTGATGGTGCCTAAGCGCCCGCCGATCTGGGCGTCGATCTCATCAAAAATGAGTACCGGGATGGGATCGACCTTGATCAGGGCTTTTTTAAGTGCTAGCATCAGGCGGGCGGCTTCTCCGGAAGAGACAATTTGGGCCAGGGGTTTTAATTCTTCCCCGGCATTAGGGCTGATGTAAAAAATAATTTTATCATGGCCGCGGGTGTTAAAAGGGATTTTTTCAAAACGGGCTTCAAATTTCACTTGAAGAATGCCCAGCTCTTTTAGTTCGCTTTCGATGGTGGTTTTTAGGTCTAACGCAGCCTTTTGGCGGCATTTTGTCATTCTTTGGGCGAGTTGGGCCAGTTCTTTCTCTTGGTCCTTGAGGGCCTCGCGAAGTTTATGGTCATTGTGCTCAAAATTTTTAATGAGATCAAGCTTTTGTTTTGCTTGCCCGTAAAAATTTTGGGCGTCCTCTAAAGTTGGTCCGTATTTACGCCTGATATCAGCGTAGGCATCACATTGGTCATGGATTTTTTGGGCTGTTTGCCCGTCAAAATCTAGGCTTGCCGCATAATCGTTCAACCGGCTTATCAAATCATTGGTTTGGTCCTGGATCCCGGTCAGTTGTTCCAAAAGGAAAGAAGATTTTTCATCGATTTGGGTCAGGGATTTTAAGGGCCCAAACGCGCGGCGCAGTTGGGCAATGGTCCCTGATTCTTCGTCATCGAGAAGTGCCAATAGGCGTTGAAGGTGTTCGTGCAATTTTTGGGCGTTATTGAGCTTTGTTTCTTCCTGGAGCAATTTTTGGTATTTTTGATCGGAAAGAGGCAGGGCTTCCAGTTCTTTGACTTGATGGGCCAATAATTCCAAGTCCCTTTGGCGAGTTTGGGCCATGGCATTGAGCCCTTCGAGTTCTTTGCGGGTTTGTTCGTACGTGTAGAAGACTTTTGTGTATTCGTCCATCGTGCCTTTAAAATCGATGAGCTGGTCAAGCATGAATAAATGTTGATCTTCAGAGAGGAGCATTTGATGGTCATGGGGGCCATGAATATCAATAAGATGGTTTCCTAAATTCTTTAATTGCCCGGTGGTCACTGAAAGTCCGTTGATCTTGATTTTATTTGATGCCGAAGTGCTAAAGACCCGCTGAATGATGATCTGATGGTCATCATCATTTAAGAATTCCTTGATGGGTCCTGATGCGCGTAATTTTTTTTCCGAGATTTCGAAAACAGCTTCGATGATGCATGGGTTTTTGGGGTCACGTATGGATGAAACATCCAGCCGTTCACCCAAAACTGAGCGTAGGGCATCAATGAGGATGGATTTTCCGGCACCGGTTTCACCGGTAAGTATATTTAGTCCCTTTGTAAAATCAATGGAGATTTCATCGATGAGGCCGAAATTACGGACACTTAACTGGGTCAGCATGGAGGAATATTAACAAATAAAAGGGGCTTTGAGAAGATAAAATTGCGCGGGACCCCGCCAGCTTGACAAGCCTTTAAAATATGTTATCCTTTCTCATACTCTAAAAATATCTATAAAAAGCCTGTTTTCCGCTGGTCAACTTTGTACATTTCTTGTGCCATTGTAAAGGGTGAAATGATGATCCAAAGGCTGCAAACCGTATTTCTTCTTATCTGCTTTATTTTCAATTTTGGGTTACCCCCGGCCGGTTTTGCTGGCCCCCTGGGAACGCTTAACCTGCCTTCTCCCAGGGCCATGATAACCGTGTCGCCAAGCTATGCGCCGACGGTACTTAAGGGGGTCAAAATCTACTCGAAAGAACCTCTTCGTTTTGATTTTATCGTTGATACAGGGGATGCTGGCCTTAAAGGGCAAAAGTTGGTTGATGAAACAACCAAACTGGTTAAATATTTTTTGGCGTCCTTGGCGCTTCCTGAAAAAGACCTTTGGGTCAATCTTTCCCCCTATGAAAGCAAACGGATTATTCCGCAGGATTTTTCCATCACGGACATGGGCAGGGATTTGCTGGCCCAGGATTATGTCCTTAAACAGATCGCGGCTTCCTTGATTTATCCGGAAGGTAAGGTTGGTCAAGAATTTTGGCAGAAGATATATAGTAAGGCCTATGAACAATTCGGGACAACGGATGTTCCTATCAATACGTTTAACAAGGTTTGGATTGTGCCCGAAAAGGCTGTTGTTTACCAAAACGGCGATACGGCGATTATTGCCTCAAGCCATTTAAAGATGATGCTGGAAGAGGATTTTCTTGCTTTAAATAAAAATATCAAGCGCTCGGATTTGGGGATTGGTCTGGCGCAAAAGCAAGATGCTTCACAAGCCGGCAAACTATCTTCCCGGCTTATACGTGAAGTTGTAATCCCTGTTCTGGAGAAGGAAGTCAACGAGGGCAAGAATTTTGCGCCATTAAGGCAGATTTATCAGTCCCATATTTTGGCAAGCTGGTATAAGAAGGCATTAAAGCAAAGTCTTCTCGGGCGGATCTATAGTAACAGCCGCAAGGTCCAGGGGATCGATATAGAAGACAAAGAAGCAAAAATTAAAATATATAACCAGTATCTTAAGGCTTTTAAAACGGGCGTTTACAACTATATCAAAGAAGAATTTGACCAGCATGCTCAAAAGGTGGTCCCGAGAAAATATTTTTCAGGGGGGACGCGTCTTACCGCTGACGTGGGCGTTATCAAGGACCCTGCGGAATTAACGCCGGCTCAAAAGGCCTTGGTTGTTGCAAATGCGGGAGAGACTGTTGTTGTGCCCTACAGGGTAGAACTTTTGGATAAAGTTCAATTGGACCAAGAGGAGGCATTTAAACAAGAATTAGAAAAATTAGGATATTCGAATTTTGAAAAAATAGGCCGTGGGAATAAAAGTGTTGTATTTAAAGCCGGCGGACCTATGGGACGAGTTGTTGTTAAAGTCGAGTTTTCGAACTGGCCCGTGGACCAACACTACCCTCTTCCAGATATTGGCGAAATTCACAGAGTCAAAAATCTATTAGGCGAAGGACATCCGAATGTGGAAAGAATTCTTGATGCCGGAGAAATAAAAGTTGATGATAAGAATTATAAATATATCGTTACAGAATATGTTCCCGGGCCGAATTTAGAGGATTATTTTAGGTCATTGAGGCAACCGCTATCGTTTGACAGACTCATGAAGATCATTGACGGAATTATGGCTGGGTATGAATTTATGCGGTCAAAAGGGGTAATACGCAATGCGCCAAGTTTAACTAATATTGTTTTAAATGAGGGTACGCTTCAACCGGTCCATGTGGATTATCTTGCTCCTGTCGACAAAGAAGATCCACAAAGAGCTGCCTTCCGGTTGAAAGATGTATTATTACATATTGTCTATGGATTTTCGCCAGTGGTTGAGGCAAACAAATGGTTTTTTTATAGAGAGCGGCCAGAACAAATATTAAGGGAAATTATTGAGCCGCGTTATGGGAAAACGAGACAAGCTCAAGAGTTGGCAAATTTCTATAGAAATATCGTAGACAGGAAACAATTTTTAGATGCAGAATCCATTTATAAAAGTTTGCAAGCGATCCAAGCCAACCGCGCCATGCTCACGTTATCATTGCGTGATATTTCTTCTTTTGAAAGCGGTGCTTTTACTGGGCAAAATTCCAAGAAATTGGCACAAGATGTTGGGGCCAGTTACGTGCTTATTGATGAACCGCGTGTTGGTGCCAAGCCTCTTAAGGGAGAGGACAACGATGATATTGCCTTAAAGATTAACAATGTTTTAAAGGGTGAGGGAGGAGTTTCTTTAAAACCCATCATCCGGCTGAATGTTTCTATGGCTGACATTGTATCTGCCCAAGATGGCAGGGCCTACTATGATCCATTGGCTCAAAAGTTAAGAGGACTTATCAAGCGCCCGGACCGTTTGAAGGATGTCAGCATTGTCCTGCAATTTAATGAGGATGCTGGTTTGCAAAATCCAGACGCCCTTCTGCAAAGCGTGAGAAGTATCCGCAGTACAATAAATTCTGTCATTTCCAACCTGCATATAGGCCGTAGTCCCCAAGCGGGTAATCAGATAAGGGTGCTTTTGGGTGGAGCAGAAATGCCTGACTTGAAACACATCGAATTCTTTGACGGTGTTTATATCGATCCTCAAACGTCTTTGAATGAGGGGCAAGTCTTTCAAATTTTGGATAATGTCAATCACCTTCAATCGTCTTTTCCAAAACCCGGTCTTAAGAAACCCCTGGTTGTTGTTGATATGACCAAGATCTATGGAGATGAATTGAAAAGCAGAATAGAGGCGCTCAAGAAAAAAACAATTGGCTTATATGGATTCGACATAACAGCTGTTGCGTCAAATTTGGACCTTCGTCGGGCTGGACAGGTCATTTCAGATAACACATTGGATGATACCGTTCTTCTTCCCAAGCCGTCCAACGTTCATTTTGCGGCGCAAGCCCTTGAGGATGTTTCACCTGGATATTTGCAGGCCCTTAAGAATGATGGGGCTGATTATGTTTTATTGCATCATTCCGAGCAACGGAGGTATCAAGGGGTGACCATTGAGCAGGCGGCTATTCAAGCACGCGCTGTTTATAATGCAGGGCTGACTCCGGTCATTGCCATCGGAGAACTTGACCGTACAGCAGGCTGGAAAGAGGAGCTTATCCATCAAACACGCACAGTGCTTGGGCAATTTACTCTGAAAGAATTAAAAAGTCCCCGAAAGCCGCGCTTTGCTTATGAGCCCATCGCTTATATTGGCACAGGGCAGACCATGTCGACATTGGAAATCGCGCAAGCTAATGAAATCATCGTCACCACCATAGCCAAGTATGTCGAGGAAAAAGGCGGTAAGCCTGATGAGGTTTCTATTGGTATTCTATATGGCGGAAGCGTCAAACCGTCCTCAGCTTATGGGCAAAGCGGCGGCTGGGAAAGAAGCGGCAATGTCCCTAAGGTTTTAAGACGCTTAAAAGATACGGTCGGTGCACTTGTGGGAACGCGCAGCCTTATTCCGGGTGACCCTGACCGCATCGCTGACCGTTTTTCAGAAGGTGTGGAGAGATTTGGCAAAGCTGAGAGAGGAGAAACAGGCCTTAACTGGAAAATGAACGTGCATACGTTGAAAGATGCTGTTTGGCGTATTGATGAATTTGTCAAGTTCATGGCCAAGGATAATAGGCTTTGGAAGGGGGAGTATTATTTTGCCGTTCCTCCTTCAATGATCGAACCATTGGTCGGGAGATACCGTGGGGAAAATGGGCCGCGCCATATCGGAACGCTGGATAGGACCAACCGGGAAAAGCAAATGGCACGTGTCATCGACCAATTTTGGACGGAGTGGGAAAATTCCGGCATGGATTCGAGCTTTGAATCACTCAATCGCGCACTGACCCGGCTTTATACTATTTACAGGGAAGATAAATTTTTAAAAGCAGAAGGGGTCACATATTATGAGCTTTATGAAAAAGCAATCCTTTCTGAGCTTTTTGCTGATAAAAAAACAGTCATTCCAGCGGCCCAATTGCTGGTGAGATTTCGTTTTGCCCCTCTTAAGGATGCCATTGCAGAAATCGATGATACGGCTTTGAAAGATAAATTGAACGGTCTTTTCGATGGAAAGAAATATATGCGTGAATTGACCGCGGAGCAAGTGGGTCAGCTTATCGACGCATTGAGCAGCTATTTTAAATTGAGCGCCTATGAGAAAATCATTTTGGAGCATGTTATTCCAGAGTCTGTGCGCAAAGCTGTTGAACAGACAGCCACAGAAAGATTGGATGAAAATATCGCTATTTTGGAAACCGATACATTGGGCCCTAGCAATTACAAAGCGATCATTAATGCGCTTTGGAGAATCCGCGACATTATTGTTTTTGATTATAAAGCCACTGGTTTAAAGCAAAGAGGTTTGGAGGCCATCAAAGCGGCCAGGGTAAAATTTGGGCCTTATACGCTCATTCTTAAGACGATTAGTGAAATTGAATCGGAAGCGGCGGAAGCCAGTATCGTGGCCATGATTGAAGCACTGGAAGTGTCCTCAGGCGAAGACATAGGTGATGATCTGCGAATCAGCCTTTCACTTGGCCTTCTTAAAAGTGAAATCCTTAAAGGTCAAATGAGCGAGGGTTTAAGAAGAAGATGCCTGGATGCCATAGGTTCGATTAAAGTAAAATTCTTAGATTCCGATAGGATCCAACTTAATATTGAAGAGATCGAGGAAGAAATTGCCGCGCAATCTGCCAAAGACATGGGAGAACCCCTGCCTTTGGAAGTACTTGGTCGTCTTTACGAAATTGTTCAAATCTATTCAGACGATCGATTTGCCGCAACAATCCAACAGTTGACCGCAGCCTATAAGCAGGCAACTTTAACCGGCATGACTCCTGTGAAAATTGATGAAGTTTTTTCTTCGATCTTAACAGGGGGCCATGAGATAGATTATATCGATCAATTAAGGGATATCCTTGCGATGGAGCGCGCGCCGCAGAACTTTGTGCGCCATAGCCAAAATAAAAATGAAGATTTGATCAGCGAAGTGAATTTTGCCAGGATTTGGGGCGGGGTCCGTCCTTATTTGGCGTATCATGCCAAGGAAATTGTCAGCGCCCAACAACCAAAAAAGAAAGTGCTTGAGCAGGCAGGAATTTTGCAAAACAGTCCCATAGGCAAAGATCCCATCGACCAGGATTATGATCTCGTCGTTAACAAGCCTGTTGGTATTGCATTAGACGTTACAGGCGCTTTTAACGGTGCACATGATTTGTCATTACGACTTGCGGCTGACAATTTGATGCGGCAAATGGCCGGTGACCGAAAGGGCCAAGGGTTTAACCCGAATTTTAACCTTCAAGAAATATACGGCATTAGTTCTTCGAAGGAATTTTTAGAATTTATTAATTTCATCATTGCTAATCCCTACCATGGACGCGCCAAATTTCAAGTCCACGTAGTCCATAAGTTTGACGGTCATAGCGCCGTCATTCGTTTAGAGAGTATTGATGGGGCCTTTAAAGATGTGACAGTCAAGAGAGGGGCTTCCTATTCAGAAACTGTCAAGAGCCGGGTTACAGACATTATTGTCTTAACAGACCAGGATCCGGATAAATTACAGATACCCAACAATCAATCCACGGTGTTTCATGTTGTCAATCCATTGTTAGACAGCACCCATCCTGATTTGGGGGGCAATATCAAAAGATATAAGACAGGAGTTTCATCTTCTTTGGGGCCGCTGTTGAAAGTTTTAGATGGCAAATTTGGCATATCCAGTTTTAGTTTTGAATTTGTGACCCCTGGTGAAAGGCATAATTTGCAAACCCTGGGCAATTTTGCCGGAAGGGGCATCCAATGGCCAGGCATGACACTCCAAACGGTCACGGGGCAGCCGCATTGGGAATCGCATGCGCAACAAGGGGCTGGATTCGTTCAAGTTTACGTTAAATTAAAAGACGGGCAGATTGTCGACAAAGAAACCGTTACGAAAAGTATCATGGCGGCAGATATGACTGGTGAACCTGTTCATTTAGCAGCGGGGTGGATACCTAACTCTTTGAGTGTACAGGCCCATGATATGCCCCTTGTTGTTGATAAGAATATTTCCGTTCAAGGAGGTAACATTTTAACCTTTCGTGCCTGGGTGCCTGACTGGACCCAAAGCCGGGATGTTTTGGATAGCTTATTGAAACAACGCGCAGATCACGAAGTTAAACCAACGCAAGCTGGCTTTCGTGAAGCAGGTAGTACAGATGCTGCAATTCTTGCCCAAGGGCCGAAGATAGTTGGTATTTATGGTGGTGATGAAGTGGTTGCTGGAAGATTGCTTCAACAGTTTAAAGGGAATGGAAATGTCATTGTACGGAGTATCTATATAGAAGAAACAACGGAAAATCCGCTTGATATCGAAGGGTTTGCTAAATTTTTAGGCCAGATCATGCCTGGCGCAACGATCGTTACCGGTCCACAGGGCGATAATATCCGTATTAATGGTTCTTCCCCTATTAAAGTTTATATCGGGGAAGGGAAAATCCCCTCATGGGACAAGGATGGCGTGGATACCGTGATCGTCACCCAAAAATGGGCACGGGACAATAAAGAGACAAGGGATTTGCATGAAAGGAAAGGGGCTAAAGAAGTCATTGTCGCCGTTGATCCCCAGGCTGCTGTTAACCATGTTGTCGGGGTCCTCAAAAGCGCATTTGTGACCCAAGGAATAGAAGGCATGGTCGTGCATTCTAATACGGCATTGGACCCGTTTCGTGATCGGGGACATGATATTATCGTTGGCAGCGACATTAAGCCTGCTCCGTTTGCTAATTTGATGCCTTCGGTTTCTCCAAAGGGTTACTTAAATATTGAGTCCAGTCAATATGACGCCAATTTAACGGCTGTTACGTTTGTTCTCAATCAAAAGTTAAGCAAGCAAGAAGTTTTAAGGAGGTTGGGTCTGTTGGCTCAAGATCCCTTAAACGGCGTTATCTTACTGGATCCAGAAATTCCTTTAAGGCCGAGCCTGTTTGTCGGTGATCAAAAGCTGTACATTAATCCTGAAAATGTCATTGTCAAAGAGAAAACAGTAACGGTCTTGGCGGGGTATGATTTTGTTGATGTTTGGGCGAAAACCGTGATCGATCGTTTAAATGGTCAAGCTTCGGAATTGCCGCTTCTTGAACCTGTTGAGAAAAAGCCGGCAACAAAACCTGTTTCAGCAAGTTTATTGAGAAAGACAAAGATCGTTGACTATATCCCGGCATCTCCCAAAAGGCCGGTTAAGATGCGTGAAATCGGCCAAGAATATATTCATCGTTTGGCTGTTGACTTGTCGGCACAGCCCTATGACGTACGGTCCCGTGATCCTCTGGATTATTTTGCGGGGAGTCTTATCAATGTTTTGATGGGGGACCAAAGGGTGGCCGTGAGTTTGTATGGGGTCAAGAACATCATTTTTTTACTCAAAAGCATTCGCAAACGCCTTCCTGAACATGTTCAAGTGGTATTGGATGGTTTTGCCGAGCATGATTTTGAAAAGTATCAAAGGGACCTTAAAGATAAGGGGTACACGTTTCTAATCATTGATGGGGTCAAAATTAAGGTCTCAGCAAAATCAGTATTGGATGATCCTGAGGCATTGGACCGTGATTTTATTGATTCGCTGATGGTCGTGACGGGCGAAAAGGAAAAGGATGTATTAAGGAAAACAAACGGCTTTAAAGAAAAATATAATCTGCACCATCTGGATATTGTTAATCCCAGGGAAGATGGACTGGCATGGGTCCGCAAAAGCTTTGAAGGGGTCATGAGTGCCCGGTCAAGGGTCAATAATGTCCGGATCATTGAAACAAAGCCGGGCCGTTTGACAGAACATGAAGTGTCTCAGAAAGGCGATATTATCACTATCCGGACTCCGACGCGGCTTGAAGGTAATTTGCAGGATTTTATTGTTGAGTTTGATCAAGAGATGTCGCGCCAACAGGTAGAAGGCATGATCGACGATTTTCAGCGATGGTCAGGCAACAGGGTCACGGTGACTGATAAACCTTTGAATTCTTTGGATATTGTCAATAACCCAAAAAGTGCGGTTATAAGTAAAAGGCAAATTACAGGTGGGGGACGTTTGTGGTCAATCTCAATCTGGTCAGGAGAAACAGGGCTTGCGCAACAATCCATCGATGCCCTTTTTGACAGGCCGGCTTTGGACATAACACCCATAAAATCAAAAATCGCCATGGCACAAGAAGGGGTTCGGCAAGAGCTGCTCGATGAATCACAGCCATTGCCTACTTTTGCGCCGATTGCACCTAAAGCGCGACACAAGAAATTGGCAGCATTGAATGCTAAAGCTGATATCATTATAAGTGCTATTGGGGGAGAATCAGGAAAAGGCATGCTGTTGGCGACCATCGGTGATCCCAATGTCAATATTCTTGGTGTGACCTTAAAAAAGCCAGACGAACCGAGTGTAAAAGCAACGATTGAAGCGATGAACAACAGCAGCAATTATGGACGGCCAGGTATCCGGTTTGAATATGGAGGATACGATGAGCAAGCGGGCCATTTTGTCATGTACGCCGGCACAGATGAAACAGGCTGGGCGCGTATCCCTGTTTTTAATGGTGAGGCAAAGTCTGTTCCCATCCACCAATTTGTTGAAAAAGGAAATCTTCCAATCTTGCTTCATATGGCCGGCAACGGGTATCACCGTTACAAGGAAAAAGGCTGGTCAGAAGCTGGTGCGATTGTCCAGTGGGGAAACCCAGGCAAAGGGGAACGGCTTCTTTTAATCCCCGGCGCGGCTGATTGGGAAGACCCCCAACTCGCAGAAAAGGTCCGTTTGGAAGATATCAATTGCATGGGCAGTTGCACATCAGGGGCCGCGGTCCCGGTGCTGACAGTATTAAAAAAAATAGCTAAATATATCAGCGGGATCACTTTACACGAATTTACCAATGATCAAAACATCAATGATGGACCGATGCATGATGTTGAAGAACGCGCCTTTTCAGCGGCGAGAACAACTTCGTTAAGCAGTTCAGGGGCCGGAACGACGGTCGGGGAAGCCATACCAGACTTGAACGGACTATCAACGGCAGTGGCCTTGCGTGAGGGCTACGGCGGAGCATCTGTTTATCAGCCGAATGTTGGATTTAAGAGTGAATTTAAGGACCATTTAAATCTGGAATATTTTAAACAATTATACAGAGAGGCAGCCTTGTTGTATCCAGGTGTCATCGCAGTAAACGAAGGGCCGTATTCTTTGGACTCAGACCTTGTGAAGGGCACATCCATTTCATCCTATATAGATTTCACGACCATGAGATATGATCCCCAAACAGGAG
>Ga0207096_1147_pt2 | contig 13183 bp, 6 predicted proteins | sample Alteio_BWMinHeat_86_FD_153547 | JGI IMG/M metagenome (GOLD analysis project Ga0207096, IMG submission 153547) | Enriched cells from forest soil in Barre Woods Harvard Forest LTER site, Petersham, Massachusetts, United States -... | ecosystem: Environmental > Terrestrial > Soil > Temperate forest >...
TATAAATTAGTTTCCCCTTTAAATGCACATTTGAAAAATGCCAGCGTTATGAATACTCAAAAGAACCTGGTTGGCTAATCACAATTAGTTTTAAATAGTTTTTTTTCACTAAGGATTGAAAAATCCTTAGTGAAAAAGTAAAGGATTGTTAATCCGATACATACATCTGGACTTCCTGTACCTTTGGAAACAGATTAAATCTATGAAAATTATAGGATATTTGGATCAATTTTTAATCTGTGAACTGCCCAACCTATGGCGAATTCAATTAAAATCAAATAGAAAAATTATGAATAATCTGTTGCAGCATTTATACACCCGTTTTACCCCCTTTTTACCCCTTTCCGTGGTAAGCCCACGCACTTTTAACACCTTTCCAAGACTTTAAAACAGGCATTATTATATTGATATACAATAACTTGTGAATGTAAAAATCTTCCAAATAAATATGTCTCGTAATCGTTGATTGCAAGACATATTTATTTGATTGCAAGACAAAAATATATGATTACACGACATAAATATGCGTTTACCGGACATAAATCTGTGATTGAAGTACATAAAATGACGGTTGCAAGACATTAACCTCCGATTGCAAGACATATTTCAACAATCACACGACATAAATCGGTGGTTGCAGGATAATTATCATCGATTGCAAAACATAAATCAATGGTTGAATGACATTATTTAATGATAACAAAACATAATTCACCGCTTAAAGGAGTTAATTAAAGTGCCTGCATGGCTTTGTTGGAAGTTATTAATTAACATTGGAGGATACTGGAAAACGGAAGTAAAATCCTCAGTTATTTATCACCTGAACAAAAATTAATCATATTATCCGGAATAGCCTGTTCATTGGATATGTTAAAAATTATTATCCATAATGATGGTGCTGATATTAATATAAAACAGATATTTTTTAATAATTAAAATCCTGGGGCTCGCCACGTAATTCTCTTCCTTTAAGTATCATGTCACCAATTGTTTTGCGTAAACTGTTATGTGCATCTACACTGTTCTTGCTATGCAAAAAATTGGTAATGGTAATATCCATATCTCCAAAAAGCTCCCTATTCCTTAAATATTCCTCGTAAATATCATCCAGGTGGTCGGCAGTTCTTTGGTTCTCGTACTTTGCCGCTGCAATAATTACAGCCTCATGCCAGGATTCATTTGCTTCTATTGGCACTACTTCATCAGCCCATTTTAAAGTTGATAAGGCACTATCGAATTCATCTTCATTTTCTGTAAATGTTTCATCAAGATATTTCTTTGACTCAAGATTCTTTTGGTTAAGAAATAAAAAATAATCATTCTCGTAGGTTTCCATGAATTTATTATACTCTGATTCATGACTCCAGATGCGACTCAAATGTTTTGGCATCTTATATGGTTTACCTTTCTTGTGCTTCACAGGAGGCTGTTCTCTCTTCCACGAATAGTAAATTTGTTTGTATTCCTCTTCCTTTTCACCTTTAATATTTGGCAGAGATAACAAGGCACCCGTATTCATTCTGTCATCATAAAATCTATACCATAATGGCATATATTCTCGTTCTCCATCTTCGGTTTCAGCCATATTCTCATTATAATCCTGCCAAGCATGAAAGTACCATTTTTCCTTATTTGGCATACTGGTATCAACAAGGAATTCCTTCATCAAATCAACCTCCTGTTGCGTTACTTCTTCTAAGAACTTGCAATTGATAAGTTTATGTTCCCAACCATGAAAGTCGTAACATATTTCTACACCCGGAAGGTCCGCTTTATTCGCTCTCCATAGTATCTGCAAGTTAAACATTTTCTTCTGTAAAATCATGTCAAAAACTTTCTCCGTGTGATGACGCCTCCAATATTCATGAGAATCCATATCAGGATTGGCGTAATATTTTGCTGATGATAGCAAGCTCATTTTATGATTCACGTAATTCATTATAAACTCCTTAACGCTATAAGGTTCATACTGCTTAAAGTACTCTTTATATTTAGGGTTGGTTTGAAGTTCTTTTGCAAAAGCCATCTTTGTTTCATAAGTCAATTGACTTGTTTCGACAATGTCTTCAGGAACTTTTGAATGATGATAGGGCAATGCTTTAATTTCTTCTTGTGTTAGTATCGGGCGGTTCGCTTCAACTTCTTTTTTCACAGGAAACTCCTTATAAAACTTATCTGCCCAAGCCATTCCTTCCGGTTTAAACATCATCAAAACCAGGTACATTCCTGCTTGTTGCTTTAATTCTTCAGTAGGCTCATAGCTCATCATCTTTTTATAATGCTCATAGGCTTTCTCGCCATTACCATGATATTTCCAATACAATGTACCGAGCATGCAATGACATTGACCTGATAACACTTCATCCTCATCATGGTTAACCTCAATTGCATTTTCAATCAAGTCAATAATCTTTTGATAGTTATCCTTTTCATCAAAACATAAAGCCAGTGTTGTATAAGCTCGCGGACTGCTATCGGGCCACATTTCTATTAATTGTTCGCAATAAGGTTGTAAAATATCCCATTTCTTAAGATGAAGATAAATTGCGCATAATTGTTCCAATGCTGCATGATCCCTGTTATTAATCTCAAGCATCTTACGATAATTTTCAATTGCTTTCGGAAAGTTATTAAGACTGGCATATAGCTCACCAAGTTTATAGTAAGTAAAAGTAACCTGATTATCTTTTATCTTTGGAGCAATTTCTTCAAAGAGTTCAATTGCTTTTGCCTTATTTCCCATTTCTGAATAAATCTCAGCAATATCTCCTTCATAGTGCAGATGATTATAACTCATCTTCGGGTCCTTAATCTTCTCCTCCAAAATTTCAATTGCTTTCCGATAACATCCATTAGCATTTGCCCCTTGTTTAGCCTCAGTATATTCCGACGCAAGTTTTCTGTAATGCCTTACCAGGTTCGACGTATCAGTCTCCTTATTAATCTGTTCATTCAGCCATTCTATTGACTTTCCATGCTCATCATATTTCACGCTTTTGTCAATATGCTTATAACATTCAGCAATTTTTTTATGAATATCGGCAGCATTGAAAAAAGTAACATCTACAAGGGCAAGTTGTTTTTCCCAATAGGTTATCGCAGTTGCATAATCTTTCTTTTTTTCATAAAGTTCAGCCATGCTTTCAAAATAATATCCTTTAATATCCTCACTATCCTCCTTATATTTATGCTTAATAGCATGCATCATATCATAAACTCTTATGGCATTATCATAATCCTTCATCGAAACATAATCATCTCCAAGATTCTTGAATCCTTCCCACTCCAAAGGTTCTAAAACAATTATCTTCTCCCTTAAAAATGCCGCTTTTTTAAAATCCCCCATTTCATGACAATCACATGCCTGCAAATGATAAGCAAAGGTTAAATAATTAATCTCCTCTTCAGTATGATTTAGTTTGCCCTCAAACATATCAACTACTCTTTTCAAACAATTTGCAGCCTCCTTTTTTTTGCCTGCCCAGCAATAAGGCATATAAATCATTAGCAAACAAGTAGCCTCATGCTGAGGATATTTTTTTATTGCATCAAGATATATCGCTATCTGCTCCTCATTCGACATATTTGGATTTACTTTAATTTCTGAAGGTAAGCTTATTGAACCCATTGGATTTATTATTTAAAATTTTATACTTTTTATTTCAATATAAAGATACATTTTGCTTATCGGCAAATACATCTTTTTTTTCTTTCTTTTTATTAATTTGCGGGGATTTTTACTTAGTATCTTTTTCGCCAAGCAAAAGTACGGTTAATAAATGACAAACTACTATATGTGATGATTATTACTGAAATGATTTGAAGCCGGAAAGGAAATCTCTTCTATTTATTAATCAAACAGCATTAATTGTGAATCATCATCAGGGCGGATAAAATGATAATCTAATGAATCTGTTTCATCTTGTATGCCTCCATATTTGTTGATGGTGTCACAAACTACACTAATTGTTTTTTTATAATCAATGCTTATTGCCAGTGTTTTATTTCCTTTCAGGAATTGCTCCTGAAAGGTATTGTATATTTTTTAAAATTCAATCAATGGACTTTGTTCCAGTCCTGATAGGATTTATATTTGTCAGGACTTTCGGCTATCAAAACATTTTCTACACCATCCTCCTTGCTGAACGCTGGTTCCTGTGGCTTTCCAAATGTGCCCCTTTTTACATTCCCATTCTAATTTTTTGTGATTCCCTGTGTATATTTTCGTTAAACATTTTCCCCCTTTCTTAGCGGCTAATTTAACATAAACATCTATTGAATGCAAATTCTTTAGTCCGGTTGATTTATACCCACATATCCTGCACCAACTTCCATTATTCTTAACACTTAAACCCGATGCTTTCCAAATATGACCTTCCGAACATTTAAACTCCAATTTGGAAAGTTGATTTTTGTATTCAGTTGACAAACATTTGCCTCCTCTTTTTTTTGCAATAGCATGGTATGTTTCAATAGAATCTCTCGATTTATCCGAACTGCTTTTTATTCCGCATATCCTGCACCACTTTCCACTGCGAACATCACCCGGATTAGCCAGCCATATATGCCCTTCCGAACATTTCCATTTGAGTTTGGTTCCTGAATTAATGTAGTTTTTTGATAAACATTCACCTCCATGTTTTGCGGCTTCATCAATCATAATCTGAAGCGTAAGAGGCGAATATCCTGCACATTCAGGACACCATGATTTTGAATTTTTCACATGACCTCCACTCACACGCCATTGATGACCTTTGCTGCATTCCCAAAGCATAGGAATTCCACTGCCTGTATAGGTTTTTGATAACAGTTTACCTCCTCTCTCTATCGCAATTTTCTGATACTCATCTATGGTGCTTCTTGAATTCAACCCTGCTCTTTTATGTGAGCATATTTTACACCATGTACCTGAAACAACCATTGCAGGAGCAGCACTCCATTTATGCCCTTCAATACATTCCCATTCCAAATGTTCATTCGTATTAACATACTTTAAAGACAAACATTTACCTCCCCTTTTAATAGCTATCTTTTGCATTTCCTCAATTGTGGATTTTGCATTCTCTCCATTCCGTTTATACCCGCATTTCCTGCACCATTGTTTATAATAAACGATACCTATAGGTACGCAATTCCATTTATGACCAACACCACATTCAAAATCCAAGCGATCTTTTATGCTTACAAATTCTGTTGAAAGACATTTACCACCTCTTGAAATTGCTATTTCCTTTATTTTATCTAAAGTATTTTTTTTGATTCCAGATGCCTTCAAACACTGTTTGCACCAGCCACCTTGCCGAATAATCTGAAAATCAGCATCCCAGGTATGACCTTTTTCACATCGCCATTTTAATGGTGAAGAAGTATCAACATAATGCTTACTCATACACGTTCCTCCTTTATCGGAGGCATACTCCTGCATATCTTCTATTGTGTATTTCTTTTGCATTTTTTGTTTTATTTTACCCGATTACATCAAAAATTTAACGCATACTATTTATAACCATGCAAACATACATTAATAAAAGGAGGTTTATTGTTTCTTTGATTAGGAATCTAATTGAAAACCAATAAAGTGATTTGAAATTAATCAAACAACCTCAATTGTGAATCTTCATCGGGGCGAATGAAATGATAGTCTTTGTTCATTTTCATCTTGTATGCCGCCATATTTGTTGATGGTATCTCAGAAACGCTGATGGTTTTATTCCTATTTTTTGGTTAGTTTTTCAATTGTGAAACGGAGGACTGACCAGCTACTATAAATCATCTATATCCGTAGAAGTATTTTTATCCGGTTCCACATCATGTATTAGTATGTTTTGATTCTTTCGCATTGCATAGATTTCGCCAAGCGTAGCTGGTTTTTTGAAATGATGTTTGATGCCAAGTCTTTGTGCGAGCAAGTTGGCATCCAATTCAGATAGGGCATTAAATTCTTTCCTTGCAATGAGGCGACCGGGTCTTAGCAATGCACTGTCTAATTTTTTGAGGTCAACATTAAAGGTACAGATGATTTGAAGGTTGAGCATATCATTAAGAAGCCCGTCAGTCATATTGAGAAGGTTGGTAACACCCTGAATACGTATTCCCTCCTGTCTTTTGGCTAGCAAGGGTTCTGCATCTTCAATCAATAATACACAAAAATGTCCTTCTTCACTCCATTCCCTCACAGAACTTGAAAGAAATGTCATGAACGAAGGTTCAGTAAGATGGTCAACCATGTTCGGAGGCATATAAATAACTATCTTTTTGCTTGTTGACATTTTCTTCAGCAGGTGTCGGATATAATATGTTTTGCCTGTACCCGGCTGCCCATGAAAAAGCACCAATCCTTTTGTTCCCGTAAGAATCCGGTTCATTAAATCAGTATGAAATTTACTGAAACCGTATCCATAATTAACGTCAAGGTCTTTAATTTCAAAATCGTCTTTCACTGCATGTTCAACCATGGAGAACCCATTGCCGCTTACCTCTATCATGTGAATGGTTGGCTGTTCGGGTTTTTTCTTTAATGAACATTTAGTGATATAATCCTCTATCTGTCTTGCGAATTCATGTTCATCTTCATACTCTCCGATCTTACCCGAAGCTTCGCTGGGCCGAAATAGTTGCAGTCCACTGAAATAAACATATCCCGAGTCAATGCAGCCGGTTGACTCATCAATAAAATCAGGTATCTCAAATTCATCCGCAACATTTGAGGTTAATTGAGCGGCGTTGAGAATAAATCCAGGATGGTCGGGAAAGGCGAGAATGTATCGGGAAAGCACCTCGTTTTGATGATGCCAGATGGAGTTAGCGGAATAAATCACCTTTGCATTCAGATTGCTTTTCAGTTCTTCCAGAAGCGCGTTTGCCTCAATATAAGGACCGGAATAGGTAAGAATGGAAGGCATTTCTTTATTGGTAATTGCATAGTATCGAAAAATAGGAAAGGGATCATTAATATTTGCCGATTCTGACATCCATTTCAGTTGCTCCTCACTCAAATCTTCTAAAGGACTTTTCTTTTCCTCATCATCAGTTTCGTATTCGCTTTTAGCAGCAAAAATATCCGCAAAAAACAAATCATCTGCTTGCGCTGTGCGGGCTTCATCTCCCCAATAAATAATTTCACGAAGGTAAAGGTTGATTGGAATTTTATTCCAAGCTTTATCAGGAGATACATAATAAGTGGTTTTCTTAATCCAGTTTCCCTTTGCATCATTTACAATTTCTTCGGTTTGAGACTTCAGCTTTGCCGGCTTCTCGCCATATACAGGCACTATTTTTTTTCCGTCTGCATCATATTCATGCTCAAATTTTCGACTCTCCTGCAAGCTGCCATCGTCATTTAAATGAATGGCTTCTATAACATCACCGTAAGAGTTGCAATTGAAAACTGATTTAGAAGGAGTACCTTCCGGTTTAACATGATTAGTTGCTGTATAACCCAGCTTATTACCATTTCCATCATATTGGTATTCTTTTGTTTGATGATAATTTAAGACGCCATTATTGTGTGAGCTCACTTCTATTTCATTGCCTTTATCATCATACGAACGCAATGCAACACTTTCTATACCCTCGTCTGTCCATGAATGGGATTCAATCACCTGTCTGGCATCATTATATCTGGTTGTGTGTTTGTGTGTAATTATTCTATCCCCTTTATAATTGCCTGATTCAATGACATTCCCTTTCGCATCATATTTATGAAACAAACCATGTTGTTTATTGCCTTTTGCATCATAATAGCATTCGTCAGTCTTTTGACCTTGCTCATTGAATTCCCTCGTTTTTTTGTTCCCTTCCTCACCATCAATCATTCCACTTGTTTCTTCAAACGGTTCATTATTACCGTTATAAAATTTATGTTGAAAATATTTACCTGTGAAATATATTTTCTCCTCCGTCTTACTTCCATTTTCATCATAAAATGCCTTGAAGGTTTGTGAATGATGATTTAATTGCTCTATTTTCCCTTTCTCAGCGCCTGTTCTACCTTTATAGGCTTTGTAGCAAATTTGATTCACTTCCTTAATCTGTCCATGCAAGCCGGCAATCTGCAGATCAGTTTGTTTTCCTGCTTTTGCAGATTCCTTTTTCTTACTCATAAGCTTAATTTTTAGGTAATTCCTTTTATTATACTAACGCGGCAAAGGTACACTATTAATTGGCAGGAATGATTTTGTTGATGGATATTGAAGAAATTCAAATTTCTTTGAGATGGGTTGATGAATCGCAAATCCAGACCATCGGGTGTATTAATCAAACAACATTAATTGTGAATCTTCATCGGGGCGGATGAAATGATAGTCTTTTAAATCTTTTTCATCTTGTATGCCTCCATATTTGTTGATGGTATCGCAGACAACACTCATGGTTTTATCCATGTTTTTGGTTAGGTTCTCTGTTGTGAAACGGAGAACTGACCAACCTTTACTTTCTAAATAGTTGTTCCTGGTTTTATCATTTTGGACGGCATTTTTTTCTGTATGGGATTTATCGCCAGCACATTCTATGTTTATGTTTCGGGATTTAAGTTTCATTAAATATCTCAATAGTATAAACTAAAGGTATTTTCTCTTGTTCCAACCTCCAATTATTAGTTCTGAGTTTTTCATAAAGTTGTTGTTCAATAGGTGTAAGGTTTAGTGTAGTACTATTATTTGTATGCTTTCCATTTTCATTTTCAAAGAACTTTTCAAAGGTTTGTTCGTCCATCAATATACTTTTTGTGTGAAGGAAATGCCCTCTTGTTCTTGATAACATTTCAAAACCATGAACATCTATATCACCCCAATATAAAATTTCGACTTCATTTAACCATTTTGTATTTTGAATATTAGAAGCTGCATTACCTTGTCCAAATATTGCAATCGTACTTTCCATTTTGGGTAATGTAAGAGTGGTATAAAGAGTAGTTTTATTTTCCACAATTATTACTTTTTTTAAAGGCAATGCGAGATTTTCAAATTGGCTAATCGGAATAGAAAGATCAGTAAGTCCTGAAAAATAGTCCAAACTAATTTGTTTATCTAATATTTTGAATCTGACCAAGGGTTCACGATACTTTAAATGGAATCGTTGTTCAAAATCCCTTTCTTGTGGGTTAATAAAAGGTTGTATTATAACTTCCAAAAGTTCTTGAATTATTGCCTGGTTCGTTTCAACAAACTTTGTGTGGACTTCAATGGGAAGTTCACGGATATATAGATTTGGCTTAGGATTATTCTTAAAATAATCACATACTTTTATTAGGCTTTCCCATTTACCTTGATGTTGAATTATTTTGGTTGGGTTTTGAATTATCCAATCTTTTAGTTCTGGGAAATGGGAGTATATTAAATTCCAGTCATTTATAAATTTTTCAACTTCCTTTTCTTTACCTAAGAATTTTAAAAAGTCCTTTTCTGTATCAAAGTAAATTATAGTTGGAATACTTTGAGTTCCAATTGTTTTTGTTTTTACCGTTTGGTAATCTATTGTAAAGCCAAATCCTTTTTTTTCTTTTGATTGATTCACAAGCGCCAAAATTTCCTTCTGAAAATCGGCTATTGAGGCTTTGTTATACGTTTTGTCGCCGGGAATGATAATTCTTGAAAATGGTATTGCCTGAACAACTGATTGCAGAAAGGGAAAGTATTTCCTTTCTGCTTTAGTTTTTATTTCGTTCGGACTTATCATTTATTTATAAAGTTTTCTCGTTCTTCTTTAAACTGTTCAATTGGCATATCATAGAGCCAAGAATATTTTTCATCTTTTCTTTCAACGAAATGAACAAATGAAATGGCATCTTCAACAATGTGAATGTTGTCGCTTGGTGTTACTACTAAAAGTTGCAAATGAAGTTGTTTGCATAGAGAAATTAAATAACGTGCTTTGTCTTCATCTTGTGATTTGAATGCTTCATCAATTGCAATAAATCGAAAAGAATTTGTTTGCAATCCTTCTTTAGTAAGTCCAAATTGGTAGGCGATAGCAGAGCCTAAAATAGTATAAGTCAATTGAGCCTTTTCGCCACCAGAAAGCTGACCCATATTTTCATATGTCTTGAATTTCTGATTGGTTTCCTTATAAAATTCTTCTGCTTTGTAGCTATACCAAGAACGAACCTCCATTACTTTACTTCTCCATTCTTCATTCTCCAGTTTTTCAAAAAATGGTTGAATATTATTCTCAAAATGAATTCTCCTACCATCAACTATTGAATCTAACTCCTTGATGTTAGGAATTGCATTGTCTAATATCTTTTTAAATTCCATAACTTCATCACTTACCTTGTTTGAAGCGATAATTTGTATAAAAGTGGTGGGATTACTTTTAAAGTCAATTTCTTTTAGGGAAGAATTTAATTTATCAATATTTTCCTTTATCGCATCTTTCCAATTATTAAAAAAAGTATTGAAAGACCCTATTTTATAAACATAGTCTCCAATAATATGCTTGTCAAAATCTTTTTGGAATCTTGGCAAATCGTCTTGCTTCATCTTTCGAAAAAGCGTTTGGTACTCCTCTATTAAATCTAAATTGGTGGAATCGGGCAAGCTGCTCACATCCGAACGCCAGTCTTTAAATTTCTTTGTGATGCTTTCATCGGGTTGCTTAAATGCGTTTATTTTTATTCTAACTTCCGATTCTATATTTCCTTTCCTTTTGTTGAACTGTCCACTTTTCAAAGTAGTATCATTCTGAAATTTAGTTTGGGCTTCTTTTATTGTTGAGAAGATTACATTTAGTAATTCGGGATTAGATTTTTCAAATTCCGTTGTATCAATAATTCCATGAGGTTTGATTAATTCCAAATTCGTTTTTATATCCTCTTCTATAGTTTTGATTGTATTACCTAATTGAAATATTTCTTGACTTTTATTCCAAATTTCAACATCTGTCAATTGCTTTAAGTCGTCTTGAACTTTCTTTAGCTGCACTTGTAATAGTTTTACTCTGTTATTTGTAGATTCTAACTTTTTCTTTGCATCGTCCTTTTCCTGAATTTGATTAGCATAAGTTTGCCAATCAATATCATCATATTTAGTGTAAGTTGAATAGATGCTAAAACAATCCTCCTTTAAATTACCAAGTTCTTTAATCAGAGAATTGATGTTTGCTAAGTCTTTTTTGTTAGTTCTTTGTGAAGATTGAATTGCATCAAAATCCTTTTTCAGCTTCGCAATTTTTTCTCTGTTGTCCCAACCTAAAACATAATTTTCCTTTTTTGATATATGTGGTCTGTCATCTTTTTCGTGCCTGCCTTTTTTGAATTTAATTAGTCCATTTTTTGTTACAGCCATTTCACGGAATCTATCAAATTCAGATAGATAATCAAAACAATTGAAATTGAACTGATTTGATAAACAATCTTCTAAGTAATCATTGTAAACGGTTTTTGATTTAATTTCTACTTTGTTTACTAAGGAATTTTGTTCTAAATCTTTGCTCGTGAATTTTTTTAAATAGTCCTGTCGTTCATACTTATCATACCTTATTCTTCCTTGCAAATTCCCTTTATTTACATACTCATTCACTTTGTAGTAGTATTTTTCAGGAACAATTAAACGTAAAGCAAAATTGTGCAATACCTTTTCAATAGATAACTCCCACTCTTTCTCTTCCTCTCGAACTTTAATGAGTTCTCCAATAAATGGTATTTCCTCCTTCGTTGCACCAACATAAGCAATAATATCTTCTCGAATGTCAGCCTCCCTACCTGAAATATTGTTTTTGTTTTTTTGAAGTGCTTGTATTGTCGTAACAATCTCTTCGCTTTCTTTACCTAATCGCTCTTCTTCATTTTTGAGTTTTCTTTGATTCTCAGTTTCAGTCTCAATCCTTAAATGATACTCATTCTTTTTATTCTTTGCTTTTTCTCTATCTTCTTTGAATATATCAATGCTAGGATTTAATGATAGTTCAATACGTTGTGCAATTTTATTGTATTCGTATAGTTTTGCTTTTCTCGAATCTCTATTTTTTTCAAGTTGCCTTATATCCCTTTCTAATTCTTTGATTTTATTATAAACCTCTTCCCGTTCAATTGAAAGTGCTATACTCCTTTCTTCTCCTTTTAATAAATCTTCTCTCTCCTTTAAAACCTTGAATTCATCATTGAGTTCATCTAATTGAGTTTTGCATTTGGATAATTCCAATTCACATAATTCAACGGATTTTTTAGCAAACCAATAAACTGCCATCTCCTTTGAATTATTTAGTGTTTTAAGTTCACTTTGAATATAGGATAATTCTATTGCTATTTCATTAATTGGGGCTAATTGCTCAATTTGTTCTTTAGCTTTTTCGATGTTCGTTTTAGCGTCAATTAAGGTCTCAAAACTTGATTTTAATTTTATAAATTTCTCTTCTGCATTTTCATTATCCTCTTTATATTCTTCGAGCATATTAGTCCTGATGAATTCATCTAAATCTTCTAAGACCTTAACGCCAACAACTTGATTAAACAAACTCAATCCCTTTATTGACCGCATTCCAAATACGTTTGAAATTCTTTCTGCATAAGAAGTAGGTCCATCAAAAAACTCAACCTTTTTTTTAGTTGAGTTTGAATTATAAGTTTTATCTAATCTTTTCTTCCAATTGCCTTTGCCGTCAAATTGGTTAAAATCTTTTTCTATTTCCAAAGGAACGTGAGCAATTCCAAAGGCACAATTTAATACACCATTTGAACCAAACCATCGAACTTGAAATATCGTAATTGTTTTAAAATCTGTATTTGAGAAAGAAGCCAAGAGTATTGAATATGTATCTTTACCTCTAAGCATTTGAGTACTTGTACTAATTTTCCCTTCTTCTTGAATATTTCCATAATGTCCATAAACATAAGTTTCCTCTGTCCTATCGCCTTTCTTTTCAACTCCAGATGATTGATTGTAAAAACGGTCTTTTTTTAAAGGTACAAGTAAGGTAAGCAAAGCATCAATATAAGTACTTTTACCTGAAGCGTTTGCACCAGTCAAAAGTGAATTGTTTCCCTGCGGATTTATCCTAAATACTTTTTCGTGAAAAGTGCCCCAATTATAAACTTCCATGTATTGAAGTCTAAATCCAGTCTTGTCTGAACTTGTACTAAATAGACTCAACATATTCTTGTAATTTTATTTTAAATTCTTGAAGAATATCTAAAGTAACTTTCTCTTTAATTATTCTTTGAATTTTGTATTTGGTTTCATTCTCTTTT
>Ga0207096_1037_pt2 | contig 12977 bp, 11 predicted proteins | sample Alteio_BWMinHeat_86_FD_153547 | JGI IMG/M metagenome (GOLD analysis project Ga0207096, IMG submission 153547) | Enriched cells from forest soil in Barre Woods Harvard Forest LTER site, Petersham, Massachusetts, United States -... | ecosystem: Environmental > Terrestrial > Soil > Temperate forest >...
AGCACATTGGGCGGCCTTGCGGCGAACCAGATTGGAGCTGCGTATCGGGGAGGTGAGATCGATCCTATAACCCATAAACTGCTCCATGGCGTGAGTGGAGCTGTGCAAGGAGTTATCCTCTCGTCAGACCCCCTCTCAGGAGCTGCTGCAGGCGCTACCGGTGCTATTGTGGCGGAAACAACAGCCATGAACCTTCCCTCTTCTCTTGCCCCCCGTACGCGAGCTAATATCGGGCGAATAGCTGCTGGCGTCACCACCCTGGTCACAAATCAAGATGTCAACACAGCGATTACCACAGCTACAACGGCCGTGGAGAATAATTGGCTTCACCCTGCACCTACCCTTGAAATCGAAAAAAATAGACAAGAAATAGAAGATGCAGGGACTGAAGCTCTCGGAGAGGTTTTAGGAACAGAAATTCCACCCTTGGCTCACCACCAACAAACAGCCTTCAATCAAGCAAAGACCTTCTTTGAAGAAGCAAATCAAGCTCTACAAACCCCAAACCTTTCGTCCTGGGGGAGGATGGCTCTTTTAAGACAACGGAATGCTGCTTTGGAGTTTATGGGGCAAGCCCAAACCCTCCCCACAACCGTTGGAGATGCGACCTTAATAGGAGCCGGTCTTGTGGGTGGATCGATGGGCCAGGCGTCACAGTTCGCTAAAGAAGGGGTTAAATTTTTCAAACTAGGTCAACAATGGGGCAAAGGCCTTCGACAAGCCACTCGCCTCGCCCCTATCCCGGAAGAGATTTCTGTCTTCACCAAACAAAGACCAGTGCATTTAAGCCGCAATCTGGAAGGACTGGATTTGAAGGCTATTCCTGTAAAGCAAGGACAAGAAAAAGTACACGCAACTAGCAGCCCCCTATCAACAACTACAATCCCAAGTACTTCTCGAACAATCCCAAGCAGCACAACTGCAGCTACCAATCACAATTGGACGACGTCAACTTCATCAACGACCTCAAGCACAACGTCAGCTCCACATCCTTATTCGACTTCATCTCAAGCAACAACCTCTCAAGTGCACCCTCGCGCTGTAGATGACGGTGGTTTCAAAGGAAGAAAAGGTTTTGAACTAAGAAATGCACCTTACCAGAATGTTAAAAACACCCTGACTATGATTAATAATCGAGAATTTTCCGGTCATGCACTGGACCAGATGCAGAATCGTGGCATTATGCCATCGATCGTTGAAAATACAATTAAAGAAGGAATAATTTTCTCTACCAAACCTGGGACTATAGGCTATTATGATAGGGTAAATAATTTAAGAATTGTAACGAATGCGGAAACAGGAAAAGTCATTACAATTATACCAGGGGATCCTTTTCAATGAAGCCTCTAGAAAAAGCTAAGAAACTGCACAAAGCAATCCACAACGCTTTAATCGAAGAATGGGATCCGATTGGCGTAAGAAATATTCCTGAGGCTCAGGATGAGTATGACTTATATATTCCAACAATATATAAGCTATTGATCTCTAAAAAATTAAAACATGAGCTATTTGAGTACCTTTGGTGGTTGGAAACGGAACACATGGGATTAATAGGAGATCGCCAAGCGACAGAAAAATTTGCAGAAGATTTGCTTAAACTTTATGATGACATCCATGGAAGTGGATCTACATTAAACCAAATTATCAAAAGTACAACGGAACAATAAATGTTGCAAAATAAAAAATATAATTATCTGAATAAATACGTTGATTTATCAGACCATATAGTAATTGGAAAAGATAATAATTTCGAATCCCTAACGGAAGAAGAAATAAAAACTGAAGAACAAAGATTAGGATTTAGATTTCCAGAACAACTGAGACAATTTTATTTAGAAATAGGTTATGGAAACTTAACCACACCAGAAAATCCTTATAAGGATTACATGCTACATAGTGAAAATGAAATACTGAAACCAAGCGTTATTGCAGATATTATTTTATTAGGCCATGACAGTGGTTACATCTCACAAGACGTGTTGGATGTTATGGCACCAGGGGATTTACCCTTTTTTCACATCCGCGATTCGTGCCTATTTTTATTTTTGAAAGTTAATTCTTCTAATCCAAATGCTGTTTATAACGAGTGGGGAAATTTAATTGAAGAGAATTTTGATCGATTTATATGGCGCCTTTATTATGAAAGCCCCACATTTTATGAAGAGGTGCAAAAATCATAAGAAACACCGTTATTAAAAATTCTATTCCCCTTATCCTCCTGCTTTTATCGCTCCTGCAGTTACCGTCTGCCTTTGCTCATGTGAAATGGGAAGAACATGAGGTCAGGGCACTCCCCAGCACATTGGGCGGCCTTGCGGCGAACCAGATTGGAGCTGCGTATCGGGGAGGTGAGATCGATCCTATAACCCATAAACTGCTCCATGGCGTGAGTGGAGCTGTGCAAGGAGTTATCCTCTCGTCAGACCCCCTCTCAGGAGCTGCTGCAGGCGCTACCGGTGCTATTGTGGCGGAAACAACAGCCATGAACCTTCCCTCTTCTCTTGCCCCCCGTACGCGAGCTAATATCGGGCGAATAGCTGCTGGCGTCACCACCCTGGTCACAAATCAAGATGTCAACACAGCGATTACCACAGCTACAACGGCCGTGGAGAATAATTGGCTTCACCCTGCACCTACCCTTGAAATCGAAAAAAATAGACAAGAAATAGAAGATGCAGGGACTGAAGCTCTCGGAGAGGTTTTAGGAACAGAAATTCCACCCTTGGCTCACCACCAACAAACAGCCTTCAATCAAGCAAAGACCTTCTTTGAAGAAGCAAATCAAGCTCTACAAACCCCAAACCTTTCGTCCTGGGGGAGGATGGCTCTTTTAAGACAACGGAATGCTGCTTTGGAGTTTATGGGGCAAGCCCAAACCCTCCCCACAACCGTTGGAGATGCGACCTTAATAGGAGCCGGTCTTGTGGGTGGATCGATGGGCCAGGCGTCACAGTTCGCTAAAGAAGGGGTTAAATTTTTCAAACTAGGTCAACAATGGGGCAAAGGCCTTCGACAAGCCACTCGCCTCGCCCCTATCCCGGAAGAGATTTCTGTCTTCACCAAACAAAGACCAGTGCATTTAAGCCGCAACCTTGAAGGACTGGATTTGAAGGCTACGCCTATAAAGCCAACTATTGTTGATTATTCCACTTCTGAGGCTGCTTACTCCCTAAGAATTGACCCGATAACCTATAAAGGCCCCATGTCTGTTGATTCTCAGGCGTTTACGAAGGCAGATTCGTACACGAAACTTGGAGCTCCTAGAAATCAAGAGCAATTTTGGCAATTATGGGAAAAAAAGCATCCTGGAATGTTAAGTATAAAAAACTTAAGACGCATCCAAGAAGGCCGAGCTCCCCATGTTGATGAGCATTGGCTAAAATATTTTCCAGAACATCAAAACTATATGGGGCAAGTGCTGGAGCATCACCATATTGATCATGGATTTTTGACTACACCTTTACCTGAAAAGCTACACAGAGGATTTGGTAACTCGTCTGTTTGGCATAATCAATAAGGAATAAAAATGATCTCCACAATTCAAGCATTACAAAAATACCTTTTAAAAGGTGCAGATGGTTTTGACGAACTCATGATGACTTCACCTGGTTGTACTCGAGAAAAGATCAGAGAGCTTAAAAAAGCTCTACCTGATATTCCAGACTCATACACGAAATGGGTTGAAGCCGTTACCCTGAATGGAATTGTGGTTGGATACTTTTCGGTAAGTACTTGTTCCTACCATTCAAATGATATAGTAGCCAATTTGATTGAAGGCAACCGAGCAGGAGTAATGTTTTGTGAACAAATGCAAAAATATCATTTATATGCTATCGGAAATACTTCGAATTTTGGGATTTTTGTGGCTACAGCTTCAAGTCCTCATAAAGAAGGAGAAATTATAGCAATTGACGAAAATATCTACGCTGAAAAATACAACGCAGAACAATGGATTTATAGGCTTGCCAAAGATTTTGAGCAATTCTTAATTATTGCAGGAAATGTAAATCAATTGCATCGAGAAATTAAGAAAGATGATTCAAATTATGATGAAAAAAAGGAGGAGTTTCTTGAACGCCTCAAAATATTAGGGGTTGCGGAAGAATATCATAAATCATGGTTATTGTTCTTTTAAAGAACATTTTTCAACTGCTACCTATGTGCTACTTGGACGAATTTTACAACTTGACCAACCCCTTCAAACCCCTTGATTTCCCTGGTGGGCGCTGCAGGATTCGAACCTGCGACCCGCTGATTAAGAGTCCGACGGACAATAATTTCTCTCTCCCTTTCATTAACTCACCTTAGCAAGGTTTTCTCTATGCTTCAAGCCATTTTATAATGCGCATTCAAGCGCATTCGAATGCATTGGAGTGCACTGAATTGCATTCAATTGGCGAAAATCTAGCGAAAGTTTTTCTGGCCATTCGCTTGCGCTATGGGGTATAGTTTTCGAAAATCATAAGGGGGTCTTTATGCCTAAAATCACCAAACGCTTTGTCGAATCCATAATGCCTCAGCCTGGCAAAACAGCATCTGGGGGGAGTCGCTCATGGAGATGATCCTGCAACACAGAGAAAAGAAAATAAAGAGCTGCCTCTTATGAAAGATTTGTCTCGTGATTATTTAGAACGGCATGCAAAGAAGAAAAGTCCAAAAAGCTACAAAGATGACAAGAGGATGATTGAAAAAATCATTCTACCTGTCCTGGGTAATCAGCAAGTCAAAAGCGTTTCTCGCAGAGCTATCGAAACGTTGCATCTGGACCTTGAGAAAACATCAACTCAAGGAAATCGTGTTCTTTCCCTCCTTTCAAAAATGTTTAACTTGGCTATAGCTTGGGGATGGTGTTCAGATCACCCTGTCAAAGGCATTCGCCGCTACCATGAAGAGAAAAGAGATAGATGGTTGCAGGAGGAAGAGCTGAGCCGATTTTGGGAAACTCTAGATCTTTATCCAACCCGCCCACCTGCGTTTGCTTTAAGAATCCTGATTTATACGGGAGCCCGCAAAAATGAGCTCCTTAAAGCCACTTGGGATCAATTTGATCTGGAGAAAGGGGCATGGACAAAGCCCTCTCATTCTACCAAAAAAAGGAAGTTACATCATATACCTCTTGCGGAGCAAACAGTTGCGGCCAAAGGTATGCCCACTTAGCCGATGAGCCTTTAAGGCAAGCAACGGCTTTGTTTGGGGATAAGATGGATCAGATCGCGGGGAAGAAGAGTTTAAGTTAATCCTTATACGATGGAACCTTTTGCTCAAGGAAAAGCCTTGTGAAATGATGACACAATGCTGTGCTAAAGCTTTACTCCCCCCAAGTTCTATGGTATTGATTTTGTGAGCTGGATGGCTTGCTGATAATGATAAGGCTTTCTTTTAGTTCATTTTTTATCCCCCCTTCAGCTATGTTTTTTAGATTAAAAAATTATTTGGAAGTAGGTACAAATAGGAACAAAGAAGGTTATGTTGCAGACAATACATCGCTCTCGAAAGCGAGGCATTTTTTTTATATTACTGGCTATGTTAATTTTCGCCCTTCTCAATGCCATCATCAAGGATTCCACTGCTCATTATCACCCTATACAAATAGTCTTTTTTACCTGTTTTTTTTCAGCTGTTCCAGCTGCGTGTTTTCTTATCATTCGCGGTGAATGGCTTCTTCCGCGTTCTACAGAATGGAAGATTCATTTTAAAAGAGCGGGTCTCTTAGCGATAGGGCTTTCGATCCTCTTTTTGGGAATGAGCATGCTGCCGCTTGCCAATTCAATGGCGCTTTATTTTTCTTCAACTTTTTTCCTCGTTATTCTTTCGCGCCCCATTTTGAGCGAAAAAGTTGATCTTGCACAATGGGTGGCTGTTGCTGTGGGGTTTGTAGGTGTCTTGATAGTCGCTAAACCCAATAGTGTCGTTTTTAACTGGGGAACACTTTTAATGATTGCGGGTGCTTTTATGGAATCCTCTTATAATCTATATGGGCGACTTTTATCCTCAACCTATAATAATTTTATGCTCACTTTTTTAGGCACGTTGCTTCCAGCACTTGTCATTCTTTCTGTTTTGCCTTTTGTGTGGATAACACCTAATTTAGAAGGCTGGATTATTCTTGTGTTTTTAGGACTTGGAAGCGGATTAGCGCAGCTTTGCGTCACCTTTGCTTATCGATATGCTCCTGCCGGCGTTCTGTCTCCCATGATTTACTCTGCCATGCTCTGGAGTGTGATTTTGGACATTACATACTATGGAAATTGGCCAACGATCTCTCTTATTTTAGGCAGTGGAATTATTATTACATCAGGTTTAATGATTCTTATCTATGAAAAGAAAAACGTAAAAACACAACTAGAGTTACTGCAAGCGAATGCATGAGTTAAAGAACTCTTTTTGCTTAACCTTGATAAAGCGCCAATGGAACAATCATCTCATCAGGCAAAATTGATCCATGTTCAAATATGATTTTTTCTTTAGAATAATAATCTTCAGAAGAATTAAAGATTGGAAACTGATTGCCTGTAGCTATCGAAACGATTTCCCCAATTTGTTGGTTTAACCGTTTTCCTATATCAAGCAACCCATTTTTTTGAAGCTCATCTCTATGTAATACAATTGCTTCATTACCTAGGATGCTGCTAAGCTTACTAGCTAATGCATCTTCTTTATGAGGATGAGGATAACTCCATCGAACTCTCCCCGCTCCTCCTGTAGTAAGTCTGCACGTCTCAGGCGAATGAAGAGAGTCCCATGCTTTACTCATTTCTTGATTAGAAATATTAGAAACCTGCCCGTGGTCAGCGTACATGATAACTGTATGCCCATGATCTGCCCATTTACGAAAAGCAGCGTCTATTAATTTAAGCGACGAACATAAGGTTGCATCGTACCCATTCAAATGAATGTAATGATCCGTATTGACCAATGACCAAATAAAGAGGGGACGGTTGTTGTCTCGCTTAGCAAGCGTATTTTCAATATCCTCAATGACAGATTTAGCAATTTCATCAGGCTGAGATGTTATTTTGCTCCAATCTGCTTTTGAAACATCTATCCTTTCCGCGCCACGCATGATCCCTCTAGACCAACGATGGCTATCCCATGAAAAATATCCGTTTACTGCAACAGTTTCATATATAGGATTTAAGTCATGGAATATGGTTTTCCACTCTCCAAAAGAGACTTTATGGGCATCTGAAAAATCGGATACCCATTTTCCATTAATTTCAACTATATCATCAAGGCAATTGTACATGTGGCCAATTTCAGGAGCATAAAAAACAGGACCAGGAAGTCCAGAGGCTTCTACTGAAAGTCCAGTCATCGCTGCTGCCCAACAACAGACAGAGGTAGAAGGAAAAATACTTGATAATGGCAAGAGAATATTGGGGGTAAAAATTCCTTGAGCTACTTGATAAGAAATTGCATCCAAACCAACGACAATTATACTTTCTTGTTCTCCCTTGCAAACGAGCGCACTACGGTCAAATGCGACATCATTTAAAAAACTACGCAGTTGTTTAATGGATTGTGAGAGATGGGGCCGTAATCCTTTTCCATCAAAACACCTCATATGTGTTAAAAGCTCTTCATAACTACTAAAATTTTCGAAAGTTGAGACATTCGCATATAGAGAGTTTGTGAAATTGTTGTTAGACATATATTGTATCTCCCTTGTTATCGGCCATATTTAAATTTTCGCGGGTGTGTTTTTTACATTTAAAGTGTACATACTCGCAAAAATGATGAGTGATCCCCCAACCAACATCCACATGTCAGGTATTTCATTCCAAAAGAAATAACTGATAGGCAATGCCCATATGACACCTGTATATTCAAGGGGAGCGGCTTGCGTCAATGGAGCTCGTTTAAGACCTTCAATAATAATATAAAAAGCCAGTAAGTGTACTGCTGAAAGCATAGAAAAGGCCAGTAAATCGCTAGGAGCTAAAGTGAACTCTTCTACGAAGAGTGCGCATATAATAATATTAAAAACTGCATTATAAAAAAGTATCGATTTACTAGAATCTTTGTTAGAGAGCAGCTTCAAAAAAATCATAGAGAAAGACCAGGAAAGAGTGGCAAGCAGTACATAACCCTTGTGAATACTAAGGGTTCCTATTCCGGGGTGGAAGGTAAGTATAACGCCCACAAAGCCAGCACAGAGCGCAATAAGAAGATTTTTTGTAAGAGGCTCTTTTAAAAAAAGAAATGAAAAAAGTACAATAAAAATAGGAGATAAATGATAGTACATATTGAAGCTTGACAAATCAAGTCCAGTTAAAGATTTTAGACTAAAAAATAGAGCTCCAAAACTAAAAATACATCGAGCCAACATTACACTAGAATTATTAATTTTTAAAATAGCCGTTTTCCCAAACATTGTTTGAAACGCTAATACGATGACAACACCAATGAGGCTACGATAAAAAATTATTTTTTCAACAGGATAAGTAGGTACTAACCATTTCATAAGAGCATCGTTGATTGTATAGAGAAATATACCAAGAGCATAAATAATTTTTCCCTTTAAATAAGTATTATCTTGCAAATATTGTCTCCGATTTTTTTAACAAAAAAACATTTTTGAGGATGCATTAAAGTGAGGAAAATTTCGTAGGGGGTGAAGTATTTCCCATTTAGGCGGGGATGTCCTCATCTATTTGATATCTCCTTTCATATGATCGTTTAAAATATAATTTGCAATAAGGTGTCAAGATATTTAAAATTTTATCTATGGACAAATTTACGATTGTTCTCTTAAATTCAAGTGTTGGTGCGTTAGAGCAAGGTTAAGAGAGTTAAGCATCAATTGATAATTAATAAGAGGTTTTAGGTTCTGATGGCAGCTGATATAAAACGATGGACTATCAAGAATAACTGGCGCAGTGGAGTATCCATTTTTTTTGATTGGATCTTTATATTTTTTATCATTTATATAGCAAAAGTTATTAATAGCCTTGTTTTTGATGTCGTGGCCATATGGCTTATTGGATTAAAGCAGTATGCTCTTGGAGAAGTTTTTGTCCATGAGGCCTCTCACAACAATTTATTCAAAAATAAAAAACTAAACACTCAGTTGCAATTTCTTTTTGCTTATCCTTTTCTAAACTCAGTGGAGGAATACAGAAAATACCATATTCCTCATCACACAAGCTTGGGAGACACAAACGTCGATCCTCTATGTGACATTTACAAAAAACATGGGTTAAATAAGAAGAATCCTAACCTTTTTTATATATGGTTTTTGAGACCTCTTCTGGGAATTTATAGTTATGAGTTTTTTATGGATAAAATCCATAAAAAAGACTGGGAAAATTATAAATATACTCTCGTTGTATATGGAATTGTTATTTGTTTCTTATTTTTTCAAGGATTATTAACTGACTTTTTGGTCTATTGGGCGATACCTTATGTTTGGTGTTTTCCAAGTTTCTACTGTTGGCAAGAAATAGAAGACCATTATAACGCACAAGAGATTGCTCGGACGAATACGGGACGTATCCGAAATTGGATGGCTCACAATACTGGTTATCATTTTCCTCATCATATGTGTCCAGGTATTCCATGGTATAATCTACCACAAGCCCACGTCTTGTTTTTTTCTAATTCAAAAGATGTAACAACAGGATTTTTTGATACATATCAAAAAATTCGGAGAATTTTGCCTGAAAACAAAGTTAATAAAATTTGTTTTGATTCAACTTAAAAACACACAAACAATAGTATTTTATAAGGTAATAAATAAAATAAATAAAAATTTTGATGTTAAAGGAGGATTCTTATGATTACAGAAGGAACATATATAACACCATCTTTTAAGATGAATACGATGGGACGAATTTTAAGTGCCTTTTCTGCTGTGGATGAAGCCGTCCAAGAGGAGCTTGGCCAAAAAACCGTAATGGAATTATTTTCTAAATTAGTTGTTAAGTTGGCATCGTTTTGTTATTTGCACGGAGATGAGGTGCCCCATAATTTTATAAATAGTATATTCAGCGTTAAGGACGATGAAGTATTTGAAGTCGCAACTCATTTTTTAGAGTCTGGAAAGTACGATCCTTGTAATCCCATATTTAGAGAATTGCAGCAAGAAATTTTACATTTTTCAAGAATTGTAGACCTAGAAAAATTTGAAGCCCCAAGTGGAACAAAAAGAATATGGAATTCAAGTTATTTGGAAGATTATCTAAAGGTATTTTCTGAATTGATAACAGTGATGCGTTCTAGATTAATTCAAAGAAGTAGTACAATTGATATACCCCTTGCGTCTAATTCTAAAATCTATACAGAAGAAATTATTGAAAAAATATTTATGAGTGCCCTAAACAAAGAACATTCTAACTATTTGTTTTTTATTGGATCCGATCGACGACGCGAAGCAAAAGATTTGATGTATCAGTACACAAGCTTGCTAAGTTATCTTAGCCCCCCAGAAGCTCTTTATGCTCTAACTAACTATATTATTGAAATGAATTTTTCTAATGATGTTTCTATGTTATTAATTTATTGTTCTGAAAAAATTGATCATCCAAAAATAATATCATGGAAAAATATTCAAACAGATAGCAATGATCATCTTAAGTGGTGTTTAGAAAAATTGCCGCAAGTTTCATGTATTAAGCCTAATGACTCTGTCCTCAATGAGATATACTTTAGAAATCTAAAAATATGCCCTACACGTTTGTCTAAGAAGCAGGTATCTATAAAGGTATTCCCTTCTCCCGATTCTGTTGAATCCAGAGAGTTTTTAGTTGAAAAACTATCGAAACAAAATCTCTCTTCACCACATTTTCTACAGCAGTCCTTAAATGTGTTAAAAGACATAAGGATACACGGCAATATTATGAGTATTGAATCTGGGCATATCCACCTCGATCGACAAATAGATTGTGACCAAAAAATCGGGTTTGAAATTGGAAAAAACGTTTATGAACACCTTGCTAGTGTGCAAACACGGAACCCGTATATGTGTCCTATGATTGATGACGATCATGTAATGATTGCTTTAAAGCCTCAAGCGTATGAACATTATATGCGTCAAATTATGCCAAATATAGATTATGAATTGATACCTGAATCAAGTCCCATTATACGGGCTATCGTCGTAGAGCTGTATCACAGAATGTTAGATTTAGGCCTAGGAAACACACTAAAAAAATTGGGTAATAATTTATACATAAAAATCGACGATAAAACGACATGTGAAGTTTTTGAAGACTTCGAAGGAAGGTGTGATACGGGTTGTGTCTTATTTGAAGTGGCACTTTTACTCTACAGAACAAACCCTGCTCTCTTTAAAAAATATTTTAACGATACATTTGGCTTGAATTATGATGTTCATCATTCAATACTTGATATACTCAACAAAGATGTTTCTCACAATGAAAAATATAAAATATTAACAGATTATAAGATGCAGTTTCAACATGTGTTGAATCCCAGGAATAGACAAACCAAGCTCACAAACCTCCTTAAGACTCTCTTGTTAGAAGAATCCCTTAACCACTTAAATGTATTAGAGGACTATTATGAGCATCAGCAAGATAAAGTGCGCAAGATGCTGCGCACTCTGGAATTACCCATAAATTTATTTTCTTTGCATTTCAATACTCAAACGGGTCGTATTTGTATGAAAGGACAACATAATGATTTCTCTGAACAAAAAGTTGAACGCTCAAGAAGAGTGGCTTAAAGTTAAAACATATTTGGATAAAATCAATGAAAGTTTACCCCATTTTCCATGTAGATTAATTATAATACCTAGGCATGAGATTATCTCATCTAGAGTCATTACAGAGCTTCAAAAAAATGGGCATCAGCTTATTATCAAGCCAGTAGGGCTTTCTACGGAATATAATATTTTTAACCAAGTCCTAAAGGAAGAAGAACTAGAGATTTTTTCTTTAAATAGCGATAAGAGTAGAGAGGGTGAGTGGGATATTGCGCTCTATACTTCTGGAAGTACTGGAAAGCCGAAATTATACGGGTATACTACACCTCAAATAGAGAAAACGCTTTCTTGGTATAAGGAAATATATAGAATAGATGATAATACAGTAATTATCTCTACCCTTCCTTTGTCCTATAATTTTACGTTTATTGCAGGGCTTAAACTCTCTCAATATTGCGATATAAATTATTGTAATTTTGCAGATCATAGAGACTTAATAACTGCACTGTCTACCCCACCTTTTCGTAAACAAAAAGTTATACTTCTTGCTAATCCTATTTTTTTGAATGAAATCGCAAAGAATTTTGAGGAATTACCAGAAAACACATTAGTTGATTCAGGAGGTGCTCCCCTTAGTAAAAGTGCATTACAATGGTTTCGATCTAAAAACATTGATGTGAGAGAGGGTTATGGCTTAACAGAAACATGTTCTCTGACCCACTTCGATAAAGAGGGAAATGAAAAATCCATAGGATCAGTTGGCCACGGAATGCCAGGGGTAGAAACCTCTCTTGTCATGAAAGAGGGCAAACCCTTTATCCAAATAAGCTCTCCTAATATTGGGTGTGAACTGGATGATAAAGGTCACACTCTACGTGCTTCTTCTCGTAAGAATTTAATGACAAGTGATCTTGGGGATATCGATCAAGATGGTCGCCTTACAATTCTGGGGCGTTCTTCTGATTATAGTATCAATGGGGTATGGCCTCGCCAGATTCTTGATTTAATTTCTCCTATTTTAGGCCATAGGTGTGCGCTTGTGATGACTCCTTCTGATCACGAGATTATTATAAAGTCATGGGATCTGCTCGATCAAGAAGAAAGAAATAAGATCTCATCTCTTCTCTCTGATACATTAAAAATAGATTTTAAAAATATTCAATACATCACAACCAATGTGACGTGTCATTCTTATAAATTAGATAGGAAAATCAATGTTTCCGCTGGTTAAAAAATGAAACCACCACAGTTAGTTTTGTTGACTGGTGGAACAGGAAAGCTAGGAATTTTTACTGCCAAATATTTAGTTGAA
>Ga0207096_1157_pt1 | contig 12921 bp, 4 predicted proteins | sample Alteio_BWMinHeat_86_FD_153547 | JGI IMG/M metagenome (GOLD analysis project Ga0207096, IMG submission 153547) | Enriched cells from forest soil in Barre Woods Harvard Forest LTER site, Petersham, Massachusetts, United States -... | ecosystem: Environmental > Terrestrial > Soil > Temperate forest >...
TGGCGGGCCAATGTCCCCGCGCCTAGCTTCAATGTTTTGGATAATCTTGGGACGACTGACTGCGGAAGCGGGCGATTGGCTAAAAAGCGCATCGAGGTCAGCTTTGCAGCAGGAACGGATCAAGTTCTGGAGCCTTTTGGTGGGTATGTTGAGACGAATCATTCAGCGGGATCGTCTGACTCTTTTGCGACATGGCATCTGCAAAGTTGGTCAAGCTACTCGAACTCCGACGACTATAGCAGGGTGACTGATGCAGGAAGTGGTTATGATTCTCGAAGTGACACTAAAGAATTTGCACTTTTTGTGGATGGTACCATCACAGTCGAGACGTTACCGTTTGAAGGTTCAAATATTGGATTTTTCCCTGACCCGAACTCTGGAAGAGTCCCATGTTCAACGGATGCGCCATCTAGATCTCAGCGCATTAACGAACCCCAACTCGGCCCCGCGCCAGCGGTGGGTCAATCTGTGACCTATCGTGTTCGCGATTACCTCAATGGTGTTCTAAGCAATGATAGCGATCTCACTCTTTCGATCGTAGGACTTGAGCCTGGGGGCGGGGTTTGGCTTGAAAATGCGCAAGGGGTGCATGGGCAAGCCAGTACAAGAATCGCAAAGACACTTGTTCCAAATCTATATGGAAAGAGTTCGGCTGAAGTGTGGGACTCATTTTCGAATTCTAATAATACGTTTCGAAAGATCTTGAAATTCGGAAGTTCTCCTGCGTTCGAAATGGCTGCAAGTACAAATGAAATGAATGCAGACATGAAAGATACCTTTATCAGGCGGGTATTTGGACGTTTCAGTACTTGTGGTGGCGTTTCTACAAACGTAACGGAGACGACCGGGGTTGGGGTTCTTCCGATGAAGAAGTTTGAATACATAACTCCTGGTACGTCGCCGACCATTTTTATTCACTTTATAAGTTTTGCAAACGACTGTATTCCAATAACGGGGGGGGTTAAAAATGACGTTGTCACCCGTGTGTACAACGTCGATCGAACCTACAGTGAGAGTGAGCAGGTTTTCGAACTCACTTCCTATCAGCTTACCGGAGCTTTGTCGCAGATCTCTGAGAACAACCCGATACAGCTTAAGCCATTCATCCCCCTAAATTTTAGACTGCCATGAAGAGAAGCGCATTTTTGAAAGGCATCTTTTTTATCCTGCTTTTTCAAGCATGTACAATGAATCATTGCCTAGCTTATGAGAATGAAGCGACTGGAGAAGAAGGACCAGCAAATGGGGCTGACGGTGGTGGCGGTGGGGGTGGAGCTTCCTACACGGATTGGGCAGTACCCGGAAGCACGAACGGCGGCATGAATATGATTTGCCGAGACTATCCACAAAATGGGGGCAGTGCCGGTGCCGGGGCTGGCTCCGTCTCAATTGGCGGTTCCTTTGGTGGAAATGGGGGCGGAGGAGGTATTGGCGGCAATGGCCCCTCCGGTGGCTCGGGTGGGGTAAATAGCAATCCTTCCGTTTCCGGAGTAAGAACACTTGCGGGTGGCACTATAAGTAGCTTGCCTCCCACTGTGGCACAAGCATTTTATGCGAATTATAACTTCACATATTCTAGAGACAATCTGCCAACCGCTTCAAATGCGCTCCGCGAAGGCATGGTCTCGCAGGTACCTATCGCAGATTCGGCCAATCACGCAAGATTTGGAGATCCAGTTTCAACGGCCATTGGAAACTATGAAGGAACGGTAGTTGATTTCCATCACGCTAGAGCGGGCTTTCCGTTTGAATTCAAGCGCAGTTATAGCGTAGCGAACGACAATATCTCTCTTTCAATGCCGTTCGGGTGGACAAACAACTTCGATTCCTACCTATATGTCGTTGCCGCCAACGATCCACGTTTCCCCAATTCCACAAAAAGCTTTTTCGCCTATCAGTTTACCCCTGAGGGAACTAAGGTTTTTTCTTCTGCGGGAATTAGTCAAACGGGTCCTACTCCATTGCAAGCAGATCCCGGAAATTTTAGTAAGTTCGACCGGATTCAGTACTCGGACATGCCTACAGGGCCCAATGTCCCGGGAGTTGATGCATTTCTAGCAGGTGCGACTATTACGGATAAATTCGGCACCGTGACGTATTACGCCGCATTTTCTCCGGGTGATCCGAATACATACCGACCATATTTTTCAATTGATAGCTTCGGCAACCAAATTGACTACTATTGGGACAATTACATTCGTAGTGAAAAGATCATATACAATCCAGGAGTTGCCAGCTTTTGGTATCCCTGTGCAGCCGACCCACCCGGAACGCCGGTGCAACCACCAATATATTATTGGGAAGACAATGGTCTAGGCAATCCGCCAGTCCAGAGGTCTGTGATACCTACTTTGAATTCAAGAGCGAGCTGCCAAGTCCCCATATACCACACCTATGGATATGCCCAGGATTTTTGGGATCTCCGATTGAGTGAAGTCAAATGCAACAAATGGAATTGGAACATTAAATTCGGCTATAACAACGACCGATTTGTCACCACAAGTGATGGATATATTGTCAATGTTGGCCTGCTAAGCGTGGGAACTGCGTTGATTCGCAGTGTAACCTCATCAGAGGGCGACGTTATCACGTTTGAAACACCCGCTGCTGAAAAAGCACGAGGCCAAGACACTGTTCCGATTGGACTCTTTGATGTAACGAGATTGCCTGGGAACAACAACGGGAGCTATCGGGTCACCGGGTTTCCGAACACGAATTCAACCACCACGGGTGGGTACAACTACTATCTGGCCAAGCTAGATGATCCCAACGCCCCGGCAGGAGGCAGGCATCTTCAATTTGATTTCTCCAACAACGGTTATTTCAACTATATAAGTAAAGTTTATAACGGAAGGGGGCAGTTGGCGTACCAATTAGCTGTTCCATTTAATCCGGCGGTACCTTACGTTTCGACACTGAAATCAGCATCGGGCCAAGTTCTGCAAGAGGATCTCTATACAAATACGAGCTTGGGACCTCAACTAGATAGTTCGACTAAGTACTTTGATGGCACGTCGAGCACTGAGTATTTCAATTCGTATGACGCGAATCAGCTCTTGACTAAATATGTGGATGGAAAAAATCACGAAATCGATTGTCTGTACGACGGTCTTGGAAACCTTTCCTACAAAAAAACTATGCAAGACGGCGTGGCCGTCGAACAACATTTTGGATTTGATGGCTTTAGTCGCCTGACGACCTATTCAGACGGGCGAGGCAAAACTACTCAGATAAGCAATTTTGATAGATTTACGCCTAATAAGAGAATAATCATTCAAGACACGGGCAATTTGGCACGTACGACAGTTATAGATTACGCCAATGGTCTACCGACGGCAATCCATCTTCCGTTGCTTCACCCGGGGCCAGATCGAATTATTAGCATTGGGTATGACGGGAACGGGAATTTGGCGAGCATTCAGGAGCCGGATCTCGCATCGATTGGAAGAACTGGAACTCGGTGGGAGTACACATTTGATAGCAAAGGTCTTCTAAACAATAAGAAGACCATTGGTCCAGGTGGAACTTCTCTATCGATAGGCTATCACTGGAACAATTTGAATCAACTCACGGAGATAGACTATCCCGGGGGCAGCGCGGAGCATTTTGATCTTTATGATTTGGATGGAAATCTAGTTACCCGTAAAGACTCAAACTTAAATCAGACCAAAACTGACTACGACCTCGATGACAACCTGGTGGATGAGTACGACGCCTATCTATCGGGGTCAGACCAATTGGAGAAAATTTATGGATACGATGAGAGGTCAAATCGAATTTCGATAACCGATGGAAATTCAAAAATTACGACTATAACGCCAAATGAGCAGAACCTAGTGCATTCAATTCAGGATGCCAGTGGCAAAAAGATTGTTTACACCTATGACAATGCATTTAACTTGGCGACCAAAGTTGACGATCGTCCTGTGACAACTACCTACGACTACTATGAGAACAACCTACTTAAGCAAATTTCTTTCAGCGACGGAACTGGAAGTATAGGTTTCAAATATGACTTGTCACAAAACCTCGCGACTCTTTCGGATGATGAGGGGACAAAGACCTACGATTTCGATGGACTTGGTGAATTGAAAAGCCTGATTTGCTCGCCCGCATCGGGGCACCAGGCATATTCTTTAGTGTACGGATATGACCCCGGCGGCAATAGAAATACACTTTTACTCTATAGTGGCGCCGGAAGCGCAATTCCGACTCAGACATTCACTTATGGTATTTTGGAGAATAACCTAGTTTCCTCGGTTAGAGACATTGATGGCGACCAAACCAACTATATCTATGATGAGTTAGATAGGCTCCGAACTGTGATTTATCCGAACAACGTTGCTCAAGCTGTATATGGGTATGACCCTTCCACTTCGCTATTGGCGTCTGTTTCGAATGAAGACTTTCTGGGGACTACGCTCACTAGCGCCAGTTATGGACGTTATCCAGATGGCTCGATTTCTAGCTTGAGAGAAGCCACCGGGGTCACGAGCTACACTTATGATCACGCATTGCGCTTAAAAAACATTACGAATCAGCTTGGAAGTATTGATCTACTTTATGACTTTGCGTCGAACTTGAAGTCTAAGTCACTAAATGCGGTTATTCAAAATGCTCTCAACTATGACGATTCAAATGAACTGCTCAATGATACTACGCATGATTCGTTTCCCTATGATGGTGCTGGGAACCTGCGGGGCGAATACCATCTGGGAGTCGGAAAGAGCTTCGTGTGGGATGGCCAAAATCGTTTAACGGGAGTCTTTAATGTAGCTGGGGCTGGAGCGTCGCCACTAGCTAACTTTCAGTACGATGGAAATAATTTGAGGATTCGAAAGACCGACGGATCAAGCAATATCACAAACTACATATATGATGGATCGCGTGTTCTTGTTGAGGTTGACGGAAGCGGAGCTGCAAAGAAAATTTACAACCCCGGTATTTCCGTGACCGACGACGGGGGTAACAAATTTTATATGCTCCAAAATGGACACGGAGACGTAGCAAACCTAATTGATAGAGATGGGAATCTGGTCCAATCCTATCAGTACGACCCTTTTGGAAATATGATTGGGGGTCTCAAAGATTTTAATAACATGCGTTACGTGGGCGTAGGTGGGGTTTACTCAGATGACGATCTAGGCCTGCAATATATGTGGAATCGTTGGTACGACCCTCAATTGGGTAGATTTATTAGCAGGGATCCGCTGGGCTTGGGTAGTGATGGGCTAAACCTCTATGCCTACGCAAAGGACAATCCGTTAGGATTTATCGACCCATTTGGACTTTGTGCCGAAAAGCTAACGACTGCACAAACCTTGGGCTCTGGGGCGATTGATTGGCATCGGGATCCTGGTTTGCTAGCTAGCAATCTTGTTGCCCTTACGACTGTGATGAGCGTTGTTGGGGTATTTTTAGGCATGCCCTCAGAGGGTTTGGTTCCGGAACAAGAGGCTGAGGTGGAAGCTAGCACCGTAGCTGGAATGAGTCGTTCTCCTCTCCTGGTCCAACCGGGAACAAATCTTCCAGCAACAATAAATGGGATCGACTATTCGGGCCACGCGTTGGACCAGATGCAGGGACGTGGATTTATGCCTTCGGTGGTGGAAAATACTTTGCAAGTTGGGACACCATTTCCAGGAAATTTGCCGGGAACAGGAGGACTCTATGATGCTGTTAACAACATAAGCGTGATACGCAACCTATCTACTGGCAACATTATTACAGTGAGGAATGGCGCGCCATGACCAATTACAGAAGTGAAAAAAATCAGCGCCAGTACCGGCAGATGCTTGCGGGTCTTGCCGGGGATGCGTATGACCGAGGAACAGCTTCTTTGGGACAATTGATCTCGACTCTTGAATTTCTGTTAGCTGCGGTCGAAGAGGTGGACCTAGAGTGGAGAAGTCGATTTCAGAAACACTGGGGCGTCTTAGATGAAGTGAATGCCTATGTCTTGGATTGTGGACGCAAAGACTTTTCTGACGAAGAAAAGCTTATTCTAAAACGTGAGGTGGAGAATCTACGACGAACAATCGAGGAAGTTTATGTCGTCAATTGAGAACTGCCTCCGAGAGAATATGATGCAAAAGAATGCTAAAGCAGCTTTGCAAATTGTGTTGGGGCTTGTGACGGCGTTGCCTTTATTGGCCGATTGGCCCTCTTTCAAGGACGATTCAGCGCGCGCATCCATTTCGATCGGCCAAACATTGGTTCCGCCCCTCGAACTCAAGACGCGCAGTACATTCCCGGCAAATAAATATGCAGAGTATGCATCTCCTGTAAATGCGGTTCTCGGAACCAACGACTTGATGTTTTCCGGGAATTCGGCAGGCTTATTTGCCGCCTTTCCGAGCACGCCAAAATTCCCTGCGCTAGTTCCACTGTGGTCAAAGCAATTGGGTGGTTCAATTTATTCAACGCCCTCATATTTTGATCTTGGCTCAGGGTCGGCACCCAAACGTGTGTATGTGACCTCGGTGACCGGTCTTCTTTTTTGTTATGATGCGAATCTAGGCACTTTGGTTTGGCAACAAGACCTAGGGAGTGCAAGTTTATCTTCACCGCTAGTGTACGCCATTGGGTCCAGCGCGTTGGTCGTTGTAGCTACAAATGACGGACAGGTTAGAGCCTGGAATGCCGACAGCGGCACTCCAGTTTGGGTATCCTCGATAAAAGCTTCAAGTTACATATACGCTTCACCTCTCTTCGATCCTGTAAATGCAAATGTCGTGGTGCCATCTTACGACGGCTATTTGTATGCATTTCAAGCCGCCACCGGCACATTGGCCTGGCCACGGAAAAAAGTCGATCCTACGCGAGGCACGCCTGCGCTAGTTCATGGGATCATATGGAACCTTTCTAAGTATGGAGTGCTTTCTGCGATCAATGCAGCGACCGGTTCCGATGCGTTTTCGACATATGTATTTGGCAAAGATGCATCTTCATCTGTGGTGGCTTTTGATCAGGGATCTTCAACAATGGTCATTGGTACATTTGAGGATGGAACTGTCTTCTGTAGAAGCTATCCATTTGCAGGAATTGGAGGAGGAGGAGGCGTCCCAACGCTTTGGACACGTTCACTTCCCACTGTGGGTGGAATTCACTCGTCACCTTCAGTGGCCAATGGGGCTCTTTATCTAGGTACGAACGATGGCAGAATTGAAATATTAGACCTGAGCAACGGGCACACATTGCAGGAGATCGCCGTGAATCACGCGGCAGGTGTCCGTGGGAATCCCAGCTTGTACCAAAATAGTCTATACGTCATGAGCGACAACGGGGAAGTGTCTGTCTACGGAATGCCAGTGGCTCAAATACTGGTGACAGGCAACATGACCCCACCCACGGGATCCCGGGAAATCTATCAATTCCAGGCGTTGGATGCGAATGGCAATCTTGTGCCCTCTTTCAATGAAGATTTGATACTCACCTCCGTGTTAGGCATTCCGGTCAATATCAGCCCAGCTTCAATTCATTTCGACAAAGGTTATGCCAACGTCTCGATCACATTCATTCAGTCGGCTGGGACCAGGATTAGCGTCGCCACGAACAACGGATTCCGGGTAAAGAATTGGACCAATATGGATCTGTTGGTGGCGGGACCATTGGCTGTTCCTACACCGCCTTCAACTGGATACTACGACTACATGGTCGTTCAGAACCATTCAAGTACAGATGCAAAAGTTGACTCAACGATCCAGATTTCAGACGGCAGTGGTTTCTTTGATGCCGCGGGAAAAATAACTCACTCGCCGAGGGAACTGAATGATGACGCCTCGGACTTTAGAATCTACGACGAACATGGGCTTCCGGTGAATTTCCATGTGCTCACCAATCCCAAACACGTGAACACGATCATACGCTTTAAGGTGCCCTATCTTGCTCCGAACGAATACAAGGTCTACCTGACCACATTTGGTACTCCGGCTTTGGGCTTTCCTGCAGGCTACGAAAGCACCCCGTATTTGAGCACAATTTACAAATTGGCAGATTCATATGACGGTCCTCCGGTTGATTTGACGAAGTTTTCCTATACTAGCGGTTTCTTCAACGGTCCCCAATCGGGAGATCTTTATATTGGGGCGCCATTTACGATTCATTCAACTCCGGCGCAGCAACTCGATAGCTCGTATGGAGTCCGCTATGAGTTTAAGGCTCAAAGCTTAGGCAGTCAGAACAGTGCCTATTCGGCGAGCGTACAAGACGACTCTGGATCCGGATATAAGTTCTCGGTCACCACCGGAAACACTAGCGGCTCAAGATTCATAAGCGCTCTGTGGCCCGGGTCTTCCTTTGGCGTTCAGGCGACCGACGGGCCTCAAAGTGGCGAGGTGAAGTACTATGTTTCAAAAATTTCCCCAAGTCTGTTCGCCGGCGGACGCGACTTTGGGGATGTATCGTCATCGGGAACAGATTATGGCTTGAACGTTGGGACTCAACTGAGTGGAAATGCAGCATTGGAGCTCCCTTTGCTCAATTCCTCGTTGAACCTGACCGGTAGTAGCGATCAGTTCCGCGACACAGGCCAAATTGGCTGGGTAGTAGGCTGGGAGGTAAAGGCAGACGAACCTACGGCGGCATTGCTTGATAAGAAAGTTACGCCACCGACTTGGTGGACCTACGGGGCCGTGACCAATGATCCTGTGACGGAGACGGCATGGGCAGGATTTTCCGGAGAGGCTGACTTTAAGTTACCTCTCCCGAGCGTTGTTCACGAATATTCTGCGATGGTGGACCCAGTCGACATTGTTCTTGCAGAAGGCAGGGCTTATGTCCTGGATGCTGCCGAAAATAGGATCCGAGTCATTGATCAGGTTCAGCATACGGAGGCGTCATCGATCCCTCTTTCTGTCAGCCACCTCAGTCGCCCCTAGACAGGCAAAGCATTGACATATTAAAGGAACTATCAGAAAATCCCTAGGTCTAAGAACAAGGGCTTTCAGAAAGGTCCAAAATATTGTCGCGTGTCGTAGAAGAACATACAAAAAATGAAGTTCTCCGTCAATACAATCATCCAAAGATGTTGTTTTTGTTAAATATCCATAGCGTTCAGGCGTTTTTAAGTTTCACTGACTGGTACTCGATGCAAAGAGAGTCTCTAACAGCTCGCCATGCAGCTTGCTTCTTGGAGGGTCTGACATGACCAACATTGGTGAACGGATTAGATACTACAGAAACCTTTTGCGCCTATCTCAGGCGTTCGTCGCCGATCAGCTCGGCATTGGACGTCCTAGCTATACAAAAATGGAGCGGAACGCGGCCGAGTTCTCAGCGAGCCAACTGCGCACATTGGCCAACCTCTTCCGTGTTCAGGTTGACGACTTCTTTGAACCTTTGAAAATCGATTCTAGCCGCAAGGCTTCGTTGCAGGGTGCCCAGTTTAGGCTCACCAGTGCAGACTTCCGTATCAACGACGCGGAAGCAACCGAGACGATTTTCCAGTCTATTACCGATCTCCTCTTATGGTCCACCGACCCGCGAAATAAAGAAGAGCTCAAGCGCCGTCAGAAGAAGGCGGAGGAAACCTATGCGATGTTTAAGAATGTCAGCGAGGCCATCGAGTACTGCAATTCAATCTCATTTCCCTATGCGACGCAAGGCGGTGCCGTCGATATAATCCACATGGCCATGCAAGAATTTGGGCTATGGTTGTCTTGGAACTCCTTTGGAGCCTTCTCCGGCATCTATTTGCCGATGGGGAAAGAGATCTCGGCGGGGGTCAAGCTCCCACTGCCGGTCGTGGGCATCCATTCAGGGCATCCCTCTGAACGCCAGCGTTTTAGCAGCGCTCACGAGCTTGGACATCATCTATTTGGTCAACGTGGAAAGTTCGGTTCACCTACAAAACCTGTGACCGACCAGGACGAAAAAGAGGCAAACCAATTTGCGTCCGAGCTCTTAATGGACCCTCGGATCGTCAAAGACACTTTAAAAGAGTTCACCCAGATCTATCAAAATCGTCTTTCAATGCCAAGTATCGTTCTTCTCGTAGCCAATCATCTTCAGGTCAGCTACTCGGCACTCATGCGTAAGTTGATCCATCAACTCGGTGTTATCCCTGCAGAGGAGCGTGATGCGCTTCTGAATGCGAAAGTCCGAGAGATGCAACGTAACTTGGCTAGCGGAAAAAGGTCTCCCGCATTCAAAAAAAAGCAGTTCGAGGAATGCGAAGAGAAACTGAAGACGACTACCGATATCTATAAAACCGATCCGAAGAGCGGGGCGCCCCGCCACCCTCAAGATATTAGGTTCCTGCAGGACTATTGTTATGTGGCATATTTAGATTCGTGTAAGCAGGCCCCTCCAATGGATTCGAGCAAGATATTTCAAGAAGTAGTCAAAGCGATTTCAAGTAAGTATCCGGTGTACGCATGACTCAAATACTACTTTCATTGGGGGCCGGCTTGAATTCGAATCGACCAAATACCCGGGTTCTGTCAGGATTCGCTTTGCCCCATTAAATTATCGGGCGATAGCCAGGTCATCCCAAGCGATACCACTCGTCTGATCAGTTGCCGTAGCTTCCAGCCGGAGAACATAGACTCCTGATGCACACCGATTGCCTGCATTGTTCACTCCATCCCAACTAAGCTCATTGTTTCCGTATTTACCACCGAACGTCAACTCCGCGACTTTTTCGCCCGCCAAATTGTATATTTCAAGGGTCACCTGTGCGTCTTTCGATAGGGTGAAATAGATATGCGCCATCTCGGAAGCGGGATTTGGATAGATCCCACGGATCTTCACCAGTTCACTTTGCACCATAACAACCGTAGGCACCTGCGCTAAGGTGAGTGTAATCGTAGGGCTGACGGTCTTGGTAGGACTGACGGTAAAAGTCGATGTGGCGGTAACGACTGGTGACATGGTAGGCGTTTGAACCAAGGTGCATGTGGCTGTTGCCGTTGACGAAGGCGTCACGGTTCGAGTCGGAGCCGGAGTGAAAGTTGGAGTTAGTGCACTCAAGGAAATCTTGGCCACAAAGGCATCGTCGCTCCCTGCATTGAGGGGCTGCAATGGGCTGGCCAATGGGAAATCTGTCGAGCTTGTGTATCCGACCAAATAGGCGCTCCCGGCGCCATCCACAGCGACGTCATTGCAAAAATTGTCGGTGCCGCTGCCACCTAGGTAAGTGGAATAGATGAGCGCTGACCCAGTTGCGTTCAACTTGCTCACAAATCCGTTGATCGATCCGCTCAAAGTCGATTGCACGGGATTCACGACCGGAAAATTCGCAGATACCGTCCAACCTGCTATATACGCCTCTCCACTGGTGTCCAAAGCAAGGCTGGTGCACTCATCACCACAACAGCTCCCAGTGCCGCTTCCTCCGACATAAGTCGAATATAGCAACGCCGTGCCCGCCGCATTCATTTTGCTGACAAATGGGACCCCTGCTGTGGGACATCCGCCACAAAGCGGTTGAAGGGGCGCCACAAGCGGGAAATCCGTCGAAAATGTCGTGCCGGAAAAATAGGCGTTTCCTGCACTATCGACCGCAATTTTCGCGCCGCGCTCGCTGTAACTTCCCCCCACGTAGATTGAATATACCAGCGCCGTTCCGCCGGGACTTACTTTGCTGACAAAAGCATTAGAATTCCCCTTCAATGAAAACTGCATCGCATTCGATACGGGGAAATTAGCAGAATTTGTTGTACCAACAACATAGGCGTTCCCGGTTAAATCTATCGCGATCCCTCCCGGACTATCAGCGACGCTCCCCCCCAGGTAGGTGGAGTACACGAACGCGGTCCCGCTTGCATTAAGCTCACAGACAAAGGCATCATCAAATCCGCCTCCAAAACTGGCTTGAATGGGATTGTGGGTCGGGAAATGCGTTCCGCGAGAATCTCCAGTGACATAAGCATTGCCAATGGCGTCGACCGCTATGCCAGTGCCTGTGTCGCCAAAATCGCCTCCAAGATAGGTCGAGTACAGCAAAGAATTTCCGCTTGCGCTCAACTTGGAAACAAATGCGTTCTTTCCCCCGTTGTTCGTGCTCTGCATCGCGCCGACCACTGGAAAGTCATTCGAAATCGTCCACCCTGTGATATAGGCGCTGCTGCTGCTGTCGATTGCAATCGCCAAGCCCCAATCTTCACCAGTGCCTCCAATGTAGGTGGAATAAACCAGTGCATTCCCTGCTGGATTGAGCTTGCTGATGAAAGCATCCGTGTTGAATGACACGCAAACATTGCAATTGGGTTGTAGCGCTGCCGCGGTAGGAAAATCTGTTGAATACGTATATCCAGTTATGTAGGCATTACCCGCGTTGTCTGCAACTATCGCCGTTCCTACATCACCGAGGCTACCGCCTAAATAAGTCGAATAAGCGAGCACCGGATCTATCACTAGTTTTTTGCTTTGATCGTACTGGCCTACATCCAAGCCGATCAGTCCATTGTCCAATATCCGGTATCCTATCTTCACCTTCTTGGTGCTTTCTCCGTTTCTTTGGTAGGCAATGGGACTCTTTAGGACCAGTCCACGACCGTCGGGCATCTTTATATTCAGATTTCCATCACCGCCCAGGTGATAGGCAGCCGCCCCTTCCAATTCGAGCTCAATCTGATCCGGCCTGCCTCCAGGAGCCACTTCCCAATCGAACTCGAGCTGACCTCCACGGTCATAGTAGACAAGGTCCATATACGGATAGGCGTCCCTAATACACGCTTTGGTATAGTTCTTAACGTCTTTTATCCATCGGCTCCTGGTGGACCCAAGAAAATAATTGCTAGAACTCGATAGAAGGCCCAGGCCGACACCCGTACTTTCTCCACCCGACCCTTTCCATCTCATCCTCAGGACTGTGCTCCTGACCCTCGGAATATCCTCGTCTTTGTTCCATGCCGGCTTGAATTTTAATAGATTAAAAGGAGAGGCTCCCTGGCCGGAATTTTCCTCATAAGTACGAAA
>Ga0207096_1150_pt2 | contig 12902 bp, 13 predicted proteins | sample Alteio_BWMinHeat_86_FD_153547 | JGI IMG/M metagenome (GOLD analysis project Ga0207096, IMG submission 153547) | Enriched cells from forest soil in Barre Woods Harvard Forest LTER site, Petersham, Massachusetts, United States -... | ecosystem: Environmental > Terrestrial > Soil > Temperate forest >...
GAATACGCAGCGCCGCCTCGCCGGAACAACAATAGGTATCTCTTTAAATTAGGAAAGTTTAGTTGGTTTTTGATAGGGTTTGGGAAAAACGGCCTCCGGTTGCGATCGTGGAAAGATTAAGAATCTGGAGCCTTGGCGGAACGCTTGTTGCGGGCAGATTGGATGCGGTGTGCGAATTGGGCGAACTGCAGGACGTCGATTGGCTTGTACATGATGTAGTCCGCATTTTCCTGGACTTCGAGCGTGTCCATCTGGGAATGGGCAGTGAGGACGATAATTTTCATGGCACGGTGTGACGGATCAGGGCGGATGTGGCGCAGCACGTGGCGCCCGTCAAGGATCGGCATCTGAAGATCCAGTACGAGCAAATCAAAAGTGCGTTTGTCCAGCAGGCTTACGGCGGCAACAGGATCTTCGATGTCCGTTACCTCGAATCCCTGGGATTGCAGGGCAATGCGGACGATGTCACGGTTATAAAAATTATCATCGACGACAAGGGCACTCGCGCTGGCGGCCGGCGGCTGTGACGTTATGATATTGGTGTTGGGTTCCGGGTTATTTTGACCCGGTTCTCCTGTACTCGTTATCGACATTTCAGCCTGCTTTCTATCTCGCGGCGCGAATGAGCCTGTCAAGGTTGAAACTAGGGTTGATCGATCACATCTTGCAGATATTGTATAAGCTGGGAGGCGATGATGGGCTTCCGACAATAGCCGTCAAAACCGTGTTTGAACATATCGGCCGCGGTGTCGGTAGTGTAGTAGGCGGTGATAGCCACAACCTTGGGGGAATGTTCGAAGACGGTGGCTCGGATTACCTTTAGTGTATCGTAGCCACTGGCGTCGGGTAGATAAATGTCCAGCATGATAATGTCCGGTGTGCTCTTGGAGAGTTGACGAAACGCGGCATCCGCATTGTGTGCGATAGTAATCGGATGCTTATAGTGATCCATAATCATACGGACGATTTGTTGGGTATCTGTGTCGTCGTCAACGAGCAGGACAGAAAATGGGCTTGCACTCATACTTATTCGGCCTCCCAGATGATGGAGAGGCGGTTCTCCTTTACAGCAACTTGCGTTCGTATAAATCGAGTGAAGATTCCGGACTTATGTGGGCGGCGCGTGACTCCCTTCAGGGTGCCGGGAAAGGCGCTGTGTTTCGGCGATGACAAGGACGTTGGTGATGTCGCCGATCAAGGTCATGGGACTGAGCGGTTTGGGCAGGTACAGATTGAAGCCCGCGCTGAGAATGCGTTCGCGGTCGCCGTACATGGCGTGAGCGGTCATGGCGATGACAACCAGGTCTTTCATTTTCGGCTCGTTTCGGATGTGCTTCACAACGTCCCAGCCGGACATTTGAGGCATCTGAACGTCGAGAATGAGCAGGTCGGGCATCTCCTTGGTGAGCAGGGCGATGCATGCTTGGCCGGAGTTCGCGGTGCGCACGCAGGCCTTGTGGAATCTGAGCACATATTCGACGATGCCAACCGAATCAGGTTCGTCGTCGGCAATAACCACGTTCCAGGTCGAGGGCTGTGTAGGCTGGAATGGCATTTTCGCGTCTCCATGAGGTTAGGTGTTGCGTAGGGTTCTGGGCAGTGTCACGGTGAAGGTACTGCCGGCGCCAACGGTAGATTGGACGGTGACTGTACCATTCATGTGTTGGACAAGGTTCTTAACAATGGCAAGGCCGAGGCCCGTGCCTTCATACTGGCGACTGTCGGTCGTATCGACTTGCTGGAACACGTCGAAGATTTTTGGGAGCGCATCAGCAGGGATGCCGATGCCCGTATCGCGTACTTTGATTTCCCAGGTATCGGGAGTCCGACTGTCGGTCAGCACTTCGACAGTTCCCTGCTTGGTAAACTTGAGCGCATTGCCGAGGAGGTTGACGACAATTTGTTGCAGTTTCATAGTGTCCGAAGTGACGGTATTCGGTGTGTTGGCGCCGAATGTCAGTTCAAGTTTCAGATTCTTTTTCGTAGCAAGGCTTTGCATCGCGCCGGTCAGGTCGGTGAGGAATGCCTGAGGCGCCAGCGCCATCGGTTTGAATTCGATGCGCCCCGCTTCGATGCGGGACAGGTCAAGAATATCGTTGATGAGGTTGAGCAATCGTTTTGCGTTCGCATCGACGTTCGTTTGGAGCTTGAGTTGCTCCGCGGTAAATGGCCCTGCCAGGCCGCCGATCATGATTTCCGTATAGCCGATAATGGCGTTTAGCGGTGTGCGCAATTCATGCGACATATTCGCGAGAAATTGGGATTTTGTCTTGTTAGCCTGTTCGGCTTCCTGCCGGGCGCTCTGGGTTTCGCGCAGCGAGTTATTCGTGGCAGCGAGACGGTTGTCAAATTCCAGTCGGAGCTGGCGCAGGTAAACAACGCTGAGGGGTACTATCAAGACCAGCATATACGTTGCAAAGGACAGGTTGTTCGTCAGGCTGTCGCCGAGCACAGGCGTTGCAGAATTCTGGAGAAGGGCGATCAACAGGGTGGAACCGACAACACCGGCGGTAACCGGTATAAGGTTGGGGCGAGGCAAAACAAGAGTTGCGACGATTAACGTCAGCATGAGGAATGGTGGCACAGTGATCGACCAAAGACCGTGGATGATGGCCAGACTGATTGCGATGATCATGAAGTTACCCGTCAGGAGCCAACCGGCAGCCACCAGTTGATGGCGATTCACGGTCAAGGCGGCTCCCACCGAGAATAAAAGCGAAAGACAAATCAGGATTGTGTAGGGAATTGTGGTTTGCGAGGCAGAGAAGAGAGCGACCTGTGCGGCCAGAGCCGCTGCCATTAAGCCGCATAATGCGGCGGTGCTAATTCGAATAGTGATTTCACGGAAAGCTTCGTCTCGGTCGGTGGCACGCGGTGTCACCCATCGATTCCAGAAGGTACGAATCACAAAGGGAAAAGGCAGTGTTTGAGTAGCCATAAACTCATTTCCTTACAGTGTGGAATACGTGTAAAGCGTCGCCAGAATGGAGGCCTTCACGATTTGCAACGGTATGTATAAGCATTTGCTGACCCAACTTTCCGGAAAGGGGCCGTTTCGGTGCGCAGTGAGATATGTGGCCGCGGCACTAAGGCGGCTCATCTCGATTTTGCTGACATTGCAGTGCCACCACAACAGTATTTGGAGTGCATATGCAGTTTCTTCGGGTGTGGAGGTCATATAATGTCCCCAGCCGCCGTCGGTACGCTGATGGTCAAGCACGTAGTGAAGCTGCTGTGTAGCGAGTGATGGCTTGATATCAGTCAGGGCAGGAATACTGGCGTTATAGATATAATAGGGCGATGTGTGCCACTTGTCGATCCACGGCGTACTGTGCTCGTAGTGAGTGAGGAAGGCGGTGATCTTTTGTACCCAGGGATGGTCAGGTGGATAGCCGTATGCTTTGAGTGCTGCGAGGAGGCGTACCTGAACGCTCAAGGATGGATCCGACTCATCCGGGTAGCAGACGAAACGGTCTACTTCTTCGAAGGCAGTGAAAACGGTGGGATTGGGAGAGTAGCCTGCCCAATGGAGAACAAGAAAGGACGTGGCAGTAATATCTAAGTCGGGCGCATTGTTTAGGCTTGAGAAACTCGCGCCGCGGGCAGGGTCCCAGTGCTGCCACAGCCAGTTCAGGATACGGCGGATATGAGGATGATCCGCTGTGACGAGCTTTGCATTTCGGAGAATATTCGTGGCCCAAGCAGTCTCAAACAGATCGATTGGGACAGCGACTGGAACGCCGCCGTCAGGTTGTACAGTGCGGCGAAGATAGTCCAGAGCTGGCGAGAAAGTACCGGTGGAATTGAGCAGGACCGCGGCAGTGGCGGACGGTGAGCCGGCGATTGAGCCGGTCGGTTCAAAGGCGGTTGCAGCCGTGTCGAGGTTGGGTAAAAAACACTCAAGCGAATAGGTGATTGAATGTCCGGGCCATAAGTCCGGCCGCGCCTGAAGGCGGGCGAGTTTGCTGCCATTATTGTCGTTTCTGTAGTGGGACGGGGTGTGAATGTCTACGCCCTGTCGTTGTGCCTCATTGAAAAGTAGGGCTGCCAGGCCGCGGTAGTTGACGGTGTCATTGGGATCCCGGTGGATGTGGTCGATGTGCCGGTTGACGTAGTCGATGGCCCCATTTAGACGGCGCACAATGTCTGGAGTAGAAGGGTATTGTTTGAGCGCGATGATGGCGGACAGGGTGCAAATAGTACGGTCGTGGTAGTGTTCAATGGGTGAGCCCCAACTACCGTCGCTGTGTTGATGCTTGAGAATCCAGGTATAAGCGTTTTCGAATTCGGGTTGAGGCGATTGACGGTGAAGGCGTGCAATCCATCCAGTATCGTAGGGGATGCTGAAGGTGAGTCCTTGCCCTAAACTTGCGATGAGCGCCTCAACTTCTTGCGAGAGTTGATCAATTAGGTCAACCACATGATTGGTAACTGAGACCATCATCAGTCGCTCCTGTCCGTTCGTATGTGTTACATGTGTTAGTGGTGTTCATTGTAACATCAAAGCGTGCGTTAGCAGGATTTGTTATAAGACAGTTATACGCCATGCGGCAGCGATAGGGGCGAACAAAGAGGCGACATTCGTCAAAGGTGAGACAAAAGTGGGTAGCACTGGCGAATGAGTTGCAGCCACGTCTGTAACTGCCTCGATTTGCCAGTGTTTTGAGCGGATGGTCACCGTTCGGCAACGGTGACCAAATGGTTTGGTGGGTCTAATGAGTATGTTCTTTGGTGATAAGGATACCTTTGTATGTGAAATGCTCATTTCCATCCTGCGGCGCGTTAGGATCGGTGACCATGTATATCCAGCCGAAAGTTGAGGCAAAGGCACCAGTGCCACCGGTGATCGTTATCACAACCTTTTGATTCATGGTCGACAGTTGTTGGTAATCGAAAATGGTGAAGGCAAGTGTGCCGGTTGTAGTCGTAATCGTCCCGGTGCCGTTGAATGTGACGGCAACCACATTACCATTACGCGTGACGGGGTTAATGCTCTGAGCGATAGCGGTGAGGGTGCCGTTGAGACTGCCGGTTATTGGGCCTGTGCCACAGACCTGGACTGGAGAAGGGCAGTTGGTGGTGTATAAAATTGACGTAACCTTACCACTCACCTTCGTGAGATTGCCTTCAGCGGCGGCTGGCGAGACAGCACTGAACACAACGAACAGGCAAAAGCAAACACTGACGCGGATTAGATTGCGGTTTGACATGCGTTTTCCTTTAGCCTTTCAAGATAAGCTTATAGAGCCGAGTAGGAATAGCACCTCCATTATATTGCTCTTCTGGAAGCAAATTGAGACTCAAAGTCTTCTCAAAATAGGAGCAGACATGTTTTGGAACGATATCCTTGATCTAATTCTCACGGAAGAAGAATTCCCTGTCCGGACGCTTCACACAGAATGTTTAGCAGCTCATTTGAGACGGCTTTTGGCTATTCTTTCCCCGTTTGCCTGTGATTGCACGCGATTAATGTCGTTATGAAACCGTAACAACGTTCCAGTCAAAAAACTGGGACTCGGGCTGGCACTGTGCTCAACCCATGTTTTCAATTTGAAGGTATATTTCTTGACCAGAAGGCAGTTTGCCGTTGGCAGAGGGATAGAGAAAAAATGACAGTCACGTTGGAAGAGTGGTTAACGCTGCCGCGCACTGTAATCGCCGCCATGGTTGCCGAACAACGGCTAACTGTAAAGCTGGCGATAGATGGGTCGAGGCGACATTACCTGTTGCATCATCCTAACGAGCAGGGAGAAATAGTGGATGCGGCGCACTATCTTGCGGCTGAGTTTGCACAGTTACTGACAATTTTGGATATCTTGTTCTCTTGCGGCGTTGAGAATATGGTACTGTTGGCTGTGTGGCCGCCCGATTTGACTCAGCGTACGGATCATTTGCATCAGATAGTGGACAGCAGCAAACGATTGCTACTATCCGATACCGCGGTTGAACTGTTTCAACGCCTGGAACTGCGTGTCGCGCTGTACGGGGATTTCGACATTTCACCAGCGTTAGCCGGCGTGCGTGATGAGTTGCTAACGTTGAGGCATTCGCTGCGTGCGTTGACGGCGAACGGTAAGCGGTCATTGGTCTGGGGTTATTCCAGTGGATCGGGCCTAGATGAAGTCATCGCGCGCACTGTATTGTTGTATCAGACGTTAGGACGAATGCCGACTGAGGCTGAGGTACGGGCGGCATGTTTCCCGGACGGACCTGAGCGAATCGATGTTTATATTGGGAGTGGTCGTCTGGAGGTGGACAATATTACTCTGCCGGTGCTGCTTAAACAAGGTTGTTTAGATATGTACCATCTGGCGCATTTGGCGCTGGATTTGACTGAAGGGGAAGTGCGCCGGATTTTGTATGACCGTATCTTTCGGCGGAGTGTATCACGAGTTGATAATCCGGGGTATACACCTGACGTGTTGACACCGCTGCGCGCGTATTATACGCAACATGCCGAGTGCGTGGTGGGTTTAGGTCAATTGATTGGGAATACGCTTTGGTGTCCTGACCATGATCATCGAACCGCTGAGCGCTAAATGGAATGCCGCAGATACCCAACAGTGTGCCAGAAAACTGGCCCGTACTTTCCAAAAGGATATAACTCATGAGTGAGCCAACGAACGCACCGAATGCCAGCGGGTTACCACGGCCAGGCGCCGAAAGGCACGAGCATACCGTGCGCCAGTGCGTGAAATATTCGTTTTTCAAGGTGGACTCGGCCTTTCGGCGGCTCCCGGACATGAAACAGGCCGATCTCAAGCTCGAATTGATCCGCACCATCCGTGATTTTGACCGCAGGATGCTGCTGCGCCCGTACAGCCTGGTGGGTCTTCGAGGCGATGTGGATTTTCTGCTGTGGCAGGTCGCCGAGGAGATTGATGCCTTCAACGATCTGGCAAAAGCGGTTTACAGTACCGGGATGGGCGCTTATTTGACGATGCCGTATTCCTTCCTCGCTATGACACGAAAGAGCATCTACGACATTGGCGTTCCCGATGAAGGTGATGAAGCCGATCGATTGATCATCCAGCCCGGCGATGGCAAATTCCTGTTCGTGTATCCATTTGTCAAGACGCGCCAATGGTATGCCCTCCCATTAGACGAACGCCAGCGCATTATGAACGAGCACATCCGGATAGGGCGCAAATACCCGCAGATCAAGCTTAATACCACCTACAGCTTCGGCCTGGACGATCAGGAGTTCGTGGTTGCGTTTGAGGGCGAACACCCGTCTGATTTCCTCGACCTGGTGATGGAACTGCGCGATACCGAGTCCAGCCGCTACACCTTGCGCGATACACCGACGTTCACCTGTATCAACATGAGCCTGCCGGACGTGCTCGACAGTCTTGGCGGTGCGCAGGTTGCGGACCAGGCCGGGCCGGATGCGTCAATCCAACAGGGCTGGGTGCAAACGCTGTCCGTGACGGAATTGCCATCAGGCAGCAGCGCAAAAGTTTATCTCGGCAGCCAGCAGGTGGCGCTATTTAACGTGGCCGGAACGATTTATGCACTGAACAACCGCTGCCCTCACGCACGGGGCCCGCTCTGCGACGGCAAGGTGCATGCGGAGAGTGGCGGCCCGTCCGTAACCTGTCCCTGGCACAAGGCCGATTTTGATCTGGCGACTGGCACTGCGATCGACGGCCCAACCCGCGCCCCAGTACAGAATTACGCGGTCAAGATCGGAGCAAATGGTTTTATCTACATCGCCGACCTGGCCTTTGCCGACATGGACCTCGTGGAGACTCTCGCATGATAATCGCCGATTCGCGTTTTCTGCGCGCGTGCCGCCGCCAACCAACCGATGCCACCCCGATCTGGTTCATGCGCCAGGCCGGACGCTATATGCCCGAATATCGCGCCATACGTGAAAAAATGGGGATGCTGGACGCGATTCGTACACCGGACATCGCCGCACAAATCACGCTCCAACCGCTGAACGCCTGTGCACTCGACGCTGCGATCCTTTTTTCTGACATCCTGACGCCGCTGATTGGAATGGGCATCGGCCTTGATTTTGTCAGAGGCGAGGGACCGTCGATTGAAAATCCGATCCGCAGTGCCCAGGACGTTGATCGACTTCGAACGCCATCGGTGCTTGAGGCAATGCCGTACACTTTCGAGGCGATCCGGCTGGTCAGCGCAGAACTTGCGCCGCGCGGTCTGCCGCTTATCGGGTTTGCCGCAGCGCCGTTTACACTGGCAAGTTACGCCGTGGAAAGCGGTGGCTCGAAGAACTACGAGCGCACGAAGGCGCTGATGTGGAATGCGCCCGACGTGTGGGATCGGTTGATGAGCCGGTTCGCGGCAGTGTTGGGGAATTACCTGTTTGAACAGGCACGGGCTGGGGCAAATGCGCTTCAGGTATTTGATTCGTGGGCGGGCGCCCTCAGTCCACGCGATTACGCCCGCTTCGTCGCGCCGTACACCGGGCAGGTGATCGAACGCGCGCAGCAAAGCGGCGTGCCGGTGATTTACTTCAGCACCGGCACGGGTGGAATGCTCGACCAAATTTCGGCCCTTGGCAGTGACGTGGTGAGCATAGATTGGCGCATCTCGCTGGACCAGGCCTGGCAGGCAATAGGCTATGATCGCGCAATCCAGGGCAATCTGGATCCGGTGCTGCTTATGGCCGATTGGCCGGAAGTGCAGGCCGCTGCCGATGACGTGCTGGCGCAGGCAAACGGACGCTCCGGACACATTTTCAATCTTGGTCACGGCATTTTACCGGGCACAGCGGTTGATATGGTACGTCGTCTGGTCGATCGCGTGCATGAGAAAACCGGCGAACAGGTCATCAGCCGCCTATGACCCGGCCGCGCGTGGCGATAATCGGTGGCGGAATCACCGGATTGGCGGCTGCCTGGGAACTGCAAAAGCAGGGTGTTGATTATACGTTGTTCGAGGCCGCAGATCGGCTTGGTGGGAAAATCGTCACCGAACATGTTGGTGGCTTTACGATCGAGGGCGGGCCCGATTCGTTCCTGAGCGGCAAGCCCTGGGCGTGGCAGTTATGCGACGAACTCGGCCTGCGAGACCAGATCATCGGCACGAACGACGCGCAGCGCAACATCTATATCTTGAAGGGGGAAAAGCTACACCCCTATCCGAAAGGAATGCGCCTGATTGTCCCGGTTGAGGACGACGGGCTGCTTGCGTCCAAACTGCTTTCCGAGGAAGGCAAGCGCCGGATGCTGGCGGAGGTCGAGCTGCAGCCCTATGATGCACCCGCCGACGAGTCGCTTGCGGCGTTTGTGCGACGGCATTTTGGCCCGGAAGCGCTTGACACGTTTGGCGAACCGCTGTTGGCCGGGATTCACGTCGGCGACCCGGAAACGATGAGCGTGCGCGCGACCTATCCACAGTACGTCGAGATGGAACGCGCACACGGCAGCCTGATCCGCGCGATGCGATCCGCACCGCCGGTGACTCCTGACCCGAATGCGCCAAAGACCGCGTTCTTTTCGCTCAGGGGTGGCACTCAAGAATTGGTCGATAAACTCGCCAGTCGATTGACGGGGAATATTCACGCTGGACTGGGATCGTTGGATGGTAGACTTTTGCGTGATACATTACAAAAAAGTACCCCTGAATTTTTGTCGGCGATCATTACAACCCCGGCAGGCACCGCGTGTGAACTATTGAAAGAAACGTTGTCTGGGACAGAATTCATAACCCGGCTAGAACAACTTGTTGGAACAAGAGATAGCGAAGTCTTTTCGATAGGTTACCGAAAAGACGACGTGTGTCATGATTTGAATGGTTTTGGATTTGTTGTGCCTCGTTCGGAATCGCCCTACGTACAGGCATGTACATGGAGTAGCAGCAAGCTATCTGGTCGTGCCTCGGCTGAGCATGTTTTGATTAGAGTTTATTTGCAAATGAGTTTTACGGTTCGGAATGACCGGGGGCCTGCTGTCGAAGACAGAGTCGAACTTTGTAGAAACTTTCTCCAGAAAATACTGGGTATCCAAAATCCGCCGATCCTGACCCACGCTCGCCGTTGGCATAACCCACAGTACAAGGTGGGACACCTGGAACATCTGGCAGAAATCGAGTCCCTGTGCCCACCCGGACTGTATCTGGCGGGCAGCTCGTATCGCGGCGTTGGCGTGCCCGATTGCATTCACCAGGGGCGGATCGCGGCGCAAAAAGCAACGGCCTATCTGGGCGTTACTTCCTGAACAACATTCGCATGCCGGCTATTGGCAAATTGCGCCTACATCCGCCGAAGTGACCAGGCGCGCGTATTTTGCCAACGCGCCAGTCTTGTAGTGCGGCGCCGGCTGCTTCCAATCCGACAATCGCTGTTTGATCTGTTCGTCGCTCAGCTCAACATTTAATGTCCCGGCATCGGCATCGATAGCGATGATGTCGCCACCCCGCACGGCGGCAATTGGCCCTCCGACATAGGCTTCCGGCGCGACATGCCCGACCATCAGCCCGTGCGTTCCGCCGGAGAAGCGTCCATCCGTGATCAAAAGCACGTCCGGCCCAAGGCCCTGGCCGACGATCGCAGCCGTCACGGCTAGCATTTCGCGCATCCCCGGCCCGCCTTTTGGCCCTTCGTAGCGGATCACGACCACATCGCCTTTCTGAATCTCGCGATTTTGTACAGCGGCAAATGTGGCATCTTCGCTGTCAAAGACACGCGCCGGGCCGCGATGCCTGGTGTGTCCTTCGAGACCGACGACCTTCACCACCGCGCCATCGGGCGCCAGGTTTCCGCGTACGATCACCAATCCACCAGATTTGCTGATCGGGTCGGTCACGCGGTGAACTACTGACTGCCCGGGGTCGAATTTCACATCGCGCAGATTCTCCGCAATTGTTTTGCCAGTCACAGTCAGCGCATCGCCATGCAAGAAGCCGCCGTCGAGTAGTTGCTTCATTACTATCGGAATGCCCCCGATCCGATCCAGGTCTTGCATCACGTACAAGCCACCCGGCTTCATCGAGGCCAGAAGCGGTGTCCGGCGGCTGATTTGATCGATGTCATTCAGCGTGAGCGGCACCTGCGCTTCGTGCGCGATGGCCAGGATGTGCAGCGCCAGATTGGTCGAGCCACCAAGGGACACGGCAACCGTGATGGCGTTTTCAATGGCTTCGCGCGTCATAATATCCCGTGGGCGGATGCCGAGTTTCAGCAAATTCAGCACTGCCACGCCACTGGCATGGGCAACGTCTTCGCGTGTTTTTCCAACGCACATCGGGCTGGCACTTCCAGGCAGCGCCATTCCGATTGCCTCGGATACGGATGCCATCGTGTTGGCTGTGAACATTCCGCCGCATGAACCAGCAGCCGGGCAGGCATTGCATTCCAGTTCGTACAATTCAGCCTCGGTCATTGTGCCGGCGGCGACCTTTCCGACGGCTTCGTAAACATCCACGATTGTCACATCTCGTCCGTGAAAGCGCCCGGGTTGGATGCTGCCGCCATATACGAATACGCCCGGCAAATTCAAGCGTGCCAGCGCCATCAGCGAACCAGGAAGGCTCTTATCGCAGCCGGCCAGGGCGACCAGTGCGTCGTAGCGGTGGGCATGCATCATCAATTCAATCGAATCGGCAATTACCTCGCGGCTGACAAGTGAGGCTTTCATGCCTTCATGTCCCATGGCAATCCCATCGCTGACGGCAATACTGACAAATTCGCGCGGTGTTCCGCCCGATTCGCTCACGCCTTGTTTGGCGAAATCGGCCAGCACGTCAAGCCGTAAATTGCATGGAGTCGCCTCATTCCAGGTACTTGCGACCCCAACAAATGGCTTACGAATGTCAGCATCATTCAATCCCATCGCACGCATAAATGCACGGTGCGGCGCGCGTTCAACGCCCTCGGTGACTTCGTGACTACGCAATTTCATTTGGTCAATTTGAGAAACGGCTTCAGTCATGGTTGGTGTGTTTCCTTTGTCTTTCATAATTTTCTGATTAAAGCCAATGCATTCTATTATGGCATCGCGTGGCAGAAGCGACGAATCAAAGATAAAGTTCATTGGTTGGTCACAGGTATACTTTTCGGTTTGGTGCACGATTTGCTTTCTCCAGCGTCCTGATGAGAGCCTGATGGTACGAGTGAAAACACCGTTTGATAATGACGCCGAACTCGCCGATGGCCCGGTTGATATTGCCGATTCCCTGACTCCACCGCCTGAGTATGGTGTTTTCGGTATCAGGTGGCCCTATCGATTACTGCAAGGCAAAAAGCCATCAATACGGCTGTTATTGTGGACTTGCATGGATCGGCGCATTTTGCGGCCTGTGTACGATCGTATGCTTGCACACGGCTACGACCCCTCGGAAATCCTCCTGCTTTCGATGGGTGGTGGGCCGTTGCAAGCTGGGAAAGACAGGGTTATGCCATTGCAATCAATTTTCGAACACCTTTCGGGTAATTTGCCAAATTTGGAAAAGGTCTGGGCGGTCGCGCACACGAATAACTGCGCAGGTCTGAAGTTCATGTGCGGTGGGCGACCGCTCGTGGAAGCCCTGAAACCACAAATTAAATTTCAGGCGCAAGACAAAGGCATTGGTCCGGAGTTATATGCGACTCAGTTGTTGTTGACAGGTAACTTTCGGCTGGTACCTGAAGAATTTCAGCGGTTGATTGAATTTGCTGTTGCAGAACCAGATGAGCCGAACAAATCGGTAAATCTACGTTCGTCCTGGTTTGCGCCAGACGATGCGAAAATGCTCCAGGACATCATTCAGTGAGGGATTGAGCGTTGTTTATGAGCTTCGGGCAGCATCGCGTCTCAACTGGCGCAATGTGACCCTCTACAAAAGCGCTATGGCAGAATCAAGTGCAAATCACCAAATTCATGCCACAGGTAGCGACGGCGCAGTGCCTCACCGTACGTGGCGCGGATGTGATCTTGCCCAGCCAGAGCCGT
>Ga0207096_1159_pt1 | contig 12869 bp, 15 predicted proteins | sample Alteio_BWMinHeat_86_FD_153547 | JGI IMG/M metagenome (GOLD analysis project Ga0207096, IMG submission 153547) | Enriched cells from forest soil in Barre Woods Harvard Forest LTER site, Petersham, Massachusetts, United States -... | ecosystem: Environmental > Terrestrial > Soil > Temperate forest >...
GTGGTCCGGTGGCTCCTGGCCGAGGAACTTCACAGCCACCGCATGGATGGTCATGATCTCCTTTTTATATTCGACCTTATATTCATGGTTCGGCATCTTTTTTACAACACATGTGTTCTTTGGATCGCTTACGAAAAAGAGGGTGTCCCCATCTTTTACCGCTCCGTCGCGCACGAGATTGCTTAGGTCGAATTTATGCTTCTTTGACATGTTTTTCCTCCGAGGTTTGACCCCTACTTAACGGCAAAAGCTCGGAGAATCTTGAGGGGGAATGAGAAAAATTCAATAAGTTCGGTAGATTGCCTGTATCTGAGCGGAGCTATTTCGGAGAGCCCTGATTGTATGGCGCAGGCACGGCCATGCCCATCGCGTGCATGCCTTTGTCTACGTAAACCACAGAGCCTGTGATGCCGCGGGCGAAATCCGAACAGAGAAAAGCCGCCGTATTGCCGACGTCGTCGGAAGTGAGCGGGTCTTGCAGGGGCGCGTTCTGTTCGGCATAGGTAATCATCAATTGGATCATTCCAATGGCCTTAGCGGCCCGCGAAGCGAGGGCTCCCGCGCTGATCGAATTGATCCGGTGCCCGTGGCGGCGTCCCGCTTCGAAGGCCAGTACTTTGGTATCGCTTTCGAGCGCGGCTTTGGCGGAGCTCATGCCGCCGCCGTAACCCGGAATCACTTTTTCGGATGCCATATAGGAGAGATTAAGGAAGCTGCCGTTTGGTCGCATCATTGGCGAGAGCCAGCGCACCATGCTCACGAAGGAATAGGCGCTGGCGGAACTCGCGGTGAGGTAACCGGCGCGGGAGGTGTCAATCAGCGCTTTTTGCACTTCCGGGCCATTAGCTAGTGAGTGAACTACGATGTCGAGTTGGTTTTTCCCGAAGTCTTTCTCGATCGCATCGCGGAGGCCAGTCACCGTATAGTCACCGAGATTCTGGTAGCGCTTATTGCTGCTGGTTTCCTCGGGCACGTCGCTGAGCTGATCGAACATGGCGTCGAGGGGATAAATTTTTTCGAACGTGAGCTCACCGCCGTCGGCGAGCTTTGTGTCGAGCTTCCCGCGGTCCAGGCTCATGCGCAGGATATTCAAGGCCGGCGGCCAGGTGCCGATGATCACGCGCGCGCCAGCTTGTTTCAGGGCTTTGGCGATCGCCCAGCCGTAGCCTTGGTCGTCGGCCACGCCGGCCACGAGAGCGAGTTTTCCTTCGAGATTGATCTTGAGCATATAATTTTTGTCGCGCCTCTCAGCGCTCCTTATGTTGGTTGCGCCTTCCGTCGCTCTTTGGCACTTTATAGCGAGCTTGCGGCTTATTCAGAGCGTCAACTCGCGCTCACGAGGGAAATTTTCTCCCTCCACGGTGCGCGAAATCAGATCCGGCGTTACGCCAAGGTATTGCAAGGTTGCTCCAGAGGGTCGATATATCTGGTGGGTGGTGCGGGTGAGGTAGAGTTTTTCGTCGCCCCAGGGATGGAACACGCTCTGCATTGATCCCTTCCCGAAGGAGCGAGTGCCGCTTACCTGCGCGCGGAGATTGTCCTGGAGCGATGCTGCGAGCATCTCGGCGGCGCTGGCGGAATTCTGATTGATCTCCACCGTAAGGGGCAGGCTGGTCACGCTCCGCGTTTCGGTTAGCAAGACGGTTTCCTCGCTGTTTTTTACGTCACCATCAGCAGGCACCGCGGGGATGAGTTGGCGAGCCTCAATATTGTCAATTCTGCGGATCCGGGCGAATACCTTTCCCTGGCCGAGAAAAAGTGCCGCCGCGCACTGTGCTTCGCGCACGAGGCCACCCGGATTGTCGCTGAGATCAAGGCGAAGGCGCGAAACGTTTTCTTTTTCCACGGCCGCGATCGCGCTGCGAAGATCGCTGCAGGTATTGTCTTTGTCGAAGGAACGAACCCGAAGAATGCCCTCGTATTTTCCGTCGGAAGCGCGGTGTACTTTGCCTTCCACATTAGCCAGGTAATAGCGTTTTTCAGAGATCAGCAGGCTTTTCAAGGCACCATCTCTTTCGATGCGGAGATGGTAGGGAGAAACGGTTTTATTGAGCCAGAAACGGCGAGTGGTCTCGTTCAGGCCGCCGAGCTCTCTGCCGTTCAAGGCGAGAATTCGGTCTCCAGGCCGAAGCCCGATCGATTCGGCCGCCGAGCCCTCCATGCTGTAGCCCACAAAAACTTTTCCGTGGTGGAAACGGAGTTTCGCGCCGGCCCCCTGCACGAAAATTTTTTCAGCGCTTGCGCGGCGGTCGGCATCTTCCGCGCTCACAAGTTTGGCGTGAGAATCGAGTACGTTGAGCCAGGCATTGAAGGCGCCGGCAACCCATTCACTTTCGGGAATTTTTTGTGCATGGAGGCGGAGCTTGAGGCGTTGAAATTCAGCCGCGGGATTTTGGGTAACCTTGGCCGTGGAAGGGCGCCGTGCCGGATTCGTGATCTCTTCCAGATAGCGGAAGGCGGCTTGGCAGCCACGTTTCTGCATATTATCAGCGAGGCAAAGCGTCAAACGGCTTTCAAACAGAGATTCGGGCAGGCGAGCATAAGAGGGGCCCGCAAGGGCGAAAAGCGACGAAAGTAATGTGAGACCAATCATCAAAGGCCCTGACGTTTCAAACAGCTAGCGTTCAGCGCAGTGCATTATCATTAATCTTATCTAGCGACAAGGCCCCGCGTCAATGAGCCGCGCGGGATTTTTCCCGATTCACATCGATCGAGCGATTTGTAAAATCCGACTTATTTGGTCGCCGAAAGGTCTACGCTGACGGTAAACAAGTCTTTGATCACCTTGTCGCCAAGGTTTTCGAAGAACTTCGCGGAGCGAAATTTGATGTCGTAGAGGGTACGGTCCACGCTCATCTCGCCCTTGGCTTTCACACCATTCTTCTCGATTTTTACTTCGGCTGGGAAGGTCACCGGATGGGTGATTCCCTTGATGGTTAGATCGCCGGTAACGAAAGTTTTGTCCCCCTTCTTTTCCACCTTTGTGATCTTCAGGGTCGAAGTAGGGTGCTTCTCCACGGAGAAAAAATCGTCGCTTTTCAGATGATTCACCAGTTTGGCGTTCGTTTCGGCGTCGGTCAGGTCGAGGTCTTTGAGAGAAGCCATGTCGATTTCCACGCTTCCGCCGGTGAGCGCGTCTTTTTCCACATTGAGAGAGCCGTCTTTGATCAAGAGCTCACCGTGATGGGAGCCTCCGAGTTTGCGGCCTTCCCACTTCGCGGTGGAGGCGGCGGTATTCACCTTGAAGGAGGCGGCCGTAAGCACTTCTTTCTTGGCTTTGGCGGCATGGCCGGCCACGGGGAGGAATGCGAGGGACAAAACAAGGATGAGATTTTTCATGGGTGGTTTTCCTTTTGAATTTTCAACCCAGGATGGCGCCTCTCCGGATTGAGGTCAAGGATGTAAGAATAAAGAAGGGGAGGGCGAATGCCCTCCCCTGGGGGATTGGTGGGGGAACGGAAGACCTAGATCGTGTAACCGAAGCTCACGCCGAGCCATGCGCCCGAAGTTTTGCCTACGAAAACGTAGGGAGCGGCGCGGAAGAGAAAACCGCTGTCTCCACGGTATTCATAGCCGGCGCCAAGCACCCCGGCCACGCCCGATCCGCTCACCTTGTCTTCGGTGCCCACATTACCCGACGCGAAAATCAGGTTCGCGCCCGCGGTGGTGAACCAGCGATGGGTACCCTGGGTGAGATAGTAGTTGGCGTAAACGGGAAGAATCCAGGCGCCCGCGCTGGCATTGCCGGAGCTAATCGAATAGTGGGAAACGCCGGCTCCCAAGGCGAGGTTGTCGTTGAGAAGATAATCGTAGTTGAAGCTATAGAGGAGACCCCGGCCAAGAAGCTCCAGCGACATTCCATTGCGGCGCAGCTCGGGGCTGTTCATGTTCTCGTCGGCCTGGCTTTCTACTTTGTTCATGGTGGGGCGGGGGGCGGCGGCTTCCGCTCCGATTTCGCCGCTGATCGCAAAAAGCATGGTCGCCGTGAGAAGAAGGGAAAAAGTCGTTTTCATATTGAGCTCCTTTAGAGACGTTTGGGTTTGTGTGAGGGTCTGCTTGTTACTTGTCGCGCCGATCAAGGCGCTTCTAAATCAAAGATAAAGCCGTCTTTACCCGCGTTCGATCGAGAACACGCGTGATGCACCCCGCTTTGACCCTTTGTGCGCACGCAGTGTGCGCTGTGAGCACGGCAGGAAATCCGCTAAGATCCCTCTATGATCGGCTTACGCGACAATACGGAAAAGGAATTGCCCGGCCCCCTCGGCTGGCTGTTTCTCGGATTGATCCTGATGATGACGGTGGATTCCGTCGCGGGCGTCGACAATCCCGCGCGCTGGCTCTGCCTTTTCTTTCTCGGCGCCGTGTTCGTGCGCCGCGCCTGGGATCTCGCGCCCTGCGCACTCCTTATTTTTTGTTTATACGTGGGAGGGCAATGGTTTCCTGACTGGGTCTGGAAGGTGCCCACCGCGTCGTTATTTTTCCCTCTCGTGCTCGTCTGGCTGAGCTGCCTTCCCTTTCCCCGGCTGCGCGCGGGCTTTAGATGGGCGCGCAAGGGAGATCTCAACCAGGTGACCTGGTTCCTTGTAGTGCTTGTGAGCCTCGTCTCGGCGATCGCCCTCGTGCTCTGGGCGCTGTGGACGGATTATCTGGGTCTTGCCACTGCCATGATGAGCACCGTAAAATCCGTTCCGCTCTGGTTCATGCTGCTCGTGGGGATCCCGGGTTTTGCGCTGGCGAACGCCTTTGCTGAGGAAGCGGTGTACCGGGGCGTGGTGCAGGACGCGCTCGAGAAGCGTTTTGGAAACTGGCCATGGCTGGTGATCGCTGCTCAGGCCTCGGCTTTCGCCGCCCTTCACTACCGCAGCGGTTTTCCGAACGGGAAGGTGGGCTACCTAATGACTTTCGTCTTCGCCTGCATGCTCGGATTATTGCGGCGGCGCTCGGAGGGAATGCTCGCCCCGTACGTCGCGCACGTGGCCGCCGATGCCGTGATCGGCGTGACGCTCTTACTGCTGGCAGCATAAGGCCTCAGGGAATCAGCGTTACCTCGCAAACCACGTTGCGGAACTGGATTTGCTGTTCGGCCGGAAAGCCCGGGCCCTTCCACACGCGCATTTCGCAGTCAGGTTCTTTTGGGCGGCTGGGAATATGGAGGGCGACGTCGAGGCCGATCTCGATATTCTGGCCGGCGTAACGGATCGAGACGGGATTTTCGTGATTCACATAGGCCGAGAGTCCTACGAAGGCTCTTCTCCCGTCTTCGGAAGTCGACTCGAAAAACTGCGAGATGTCCTCGTGGTTTAAGGTGTATGCAATGCCGTTGGGATTACCTCTTGTGGATATGACCACAGCGCCATCTTGGACGAAGCCGACAGTGCCATGGGTAAACATCATGATCGTTGCGGTTGTGTCGCCATTCAGGCCTGAACATTTGGTCATGGCTTGGGCCGATACCGAGAAATTTAGAGCCACCAGGGCCACGTAAAAATAATTTTTCATAATCCACTGTCCCGCAGCAGCCAGAATTGGAAATTGAGGCCGCCAAAGTAAATATTTCCTCCGAGTGCGCAGGTTCCCTCGTCGGGGGCGAGACATTCCGCGATCTGGGGCCGGACAGCCATTTTGCCGACAACGACATTAAACTTATTGATCACCGTAAACTCAAACAGATGAACGGTTCCGTGAAATCCGGTCGAAGGGGGAGCATTGTAGGAACTTTTGTGGACCTGTACTATGCGGAATTCTTCATCGGTGCAGGTTCCGAATGTTTCAACGGCGAAATTCTCTTCCGATTCCGCAAGATTGAAATCCACCGATGGAATCTGACAGTCCTCGGTTCCGCCATCGAGCTTCAGCGTAAGATGGTTCGCCGGATTCAGCGGGCTCCACCACACCTTCGGGTTGTAGTTCTTGATGTCGAGCAGGGCGATGAGCCGCTCGGATACTTTCGCTCCTTCGTCTGGCACGTCGATCAGCGGCAGGTATTCGTGCAGCACCAGGCGGAGCCGGTTTATTGTTTCAGTAGAAACACGCACTCCAGCCCACCAATTGCGGTTGAGTACAATTTTGCCTTCATCGGGGTAATTTTTTGCATTTACTTCAAAGCCGTCAAGAAATACGTGATCATCAGTGGAAACGGTGGTGGAGATGATCGCGTTCGCCAGCTTCTTGAGGCTCACTCCCTGCAGGTCGCCCTTGGGAAGGAGACGAAGGCGCTGCGCTATATCGCGCGCGGTAAGCTTGAATTCGATCGCGAAAACATCGCCGGCATTGCCGTTTTCGTAGCCGGCATTCGCCACCGCTGCCGGGAGCGACATCGCGGTCAGGGCAGAGATCACGAGAAAAAGGGTAGAGTAGTTTCTCATTGAATTTCCTCCTTAGAGAGTGGAAATAGCTGAATATTGAGCCGATAAACGGAATCTTTGTGGCCTACTTCGAGGAACGCGCAGAGCTTTCTGCGAAAGTCTTTGATGAGGGTTCGAGCCTCGGGGAGCTTGCCCGAGGCGATGGCCATCGTCATTCCGCTTATGTCGCGAACTTCGATTGGATCCAGCTCGAGAGAATCGAGCGCTTTACTTATGTACTGGCGAAGCGCTCCGCGCAGGGCGAGATTTGATACATGCGATGGAGTTGCGAGATTTTTGCCGGTATTGATCCAGGTCTCATTTTGTTGCGCCACCAGTCCCAGCCGCTCCATGCGATGGAGAGCTTCGAGCGCGATTCCGTGGGGAATGTTCAGGCGGCGGGCGATCTGCATGGTGTTCGGCCGGAAGGATTCTGTTTGTAGCAGGGCAAGGATGGCGAAGTGTTCCCAGGAACTTATGACTTCGGCCGACTCGATATCTAGCTGGGCATAAACGGGCTTATTTTCACTATTTTCGCCAAGTGTTCCTAGCAGCAAAGCCTGCACATGCGATGGATCCGAGACACCAATATTGCTGATCAGGCGCTGGGCGGTTTTCGCGGTGAGATTGCGCTTTCGGCGGATCAATGCGGAAAGTGTGGACGAATCGATATCGAGCGATTTGGCGAACGCACGTAGGGAATACTGGGGATTCCGCCGGCAGCGTTCTGCGTAGGTTCTCTGTAGGTGCTCGATTAACATTCGGGGTTTGTTTACCTAATTATATTGCATTGCGCAATATCTTTTTGCCGCAATGCGCGGCAAAATTTAGTGTCCGGCTACTTTTGGTGTCGCATCTGCGTTAAATTGCGAACCTGACTAAAATTAATCAGACTTCGGAGGATCCCATGAAGTTCCTAAAAATCTCGCTCGCCGTTCTCGTGGTTTTTTCCACCTCATTCGCCCGCGCCGCAGAGCCTGAAAATGAAATCCGTTTTTACAGCGGCATCGACATTCACTACTGCACAAACGGCGGCGGTTGCTTCACCTCTAGTTTTGGCTACCAATGGTGGACGGTAAAGCTGAGCCTCATTGATTCCAGCTACGCCTACTGGACGGGCAAATCTGAAATGCGCCGCGAGTATCGCGGCAAAACATATCTGGCCAAGGTTTTTGTGGAAGAGTGGAGAGACCCTTTTAACAGAAACAGGATCGACGTCGAGATCGGGGAAGAGGGCAAGCCTGAGACGGTTTCGCACCTGAAGTTCTGGGCCCCCGACATACACGGTTTCGTGCATTTTGATTTTGAGGCGATGGAGGGATCAACGCCCGAAGGCACGCAGCGCGCGATTCTATCTTTCGGTCCGGAATATCCGGATCCGCCCGGGCACCCATAGACGATTCCAGGGTCTTTCCCTAAGATACCCTCATGGCAATTTTTTTCGCGGTATTCGTGGCGGTCATTCATTCCTTTATTTTCTATTTGGAATCCCTCGCGTGGGGGCGCCCGTCGACAAATCGGATTTTCCGGATGAGCGAAGACGAGGCGCGAACCAACCGCACGTTTGCATTCAATCAGGGATTTTATAATCTCTTTCTCGCCGTTGGAATCGTGGTGGGAATAGCGCTGAAGTTTTCCGGTAGAACCGCGGAAGGCGGCATATTGCTCGACTTCGCCTGCCTTTCTGTTCTGGGCGCAGGTTTCGTGCTGTTCATGTCGGGCCCTGCTCGGCGGAATCCCGCCATGGTCCAGGCATTGCCCGCGCTCGGCTACCTCGGGTTTCGCTTTCTAGGCTATTAAACGATTGCTTATAACTTGAAGCTGGATCGTCGTAGGACCTGATGGACACGGTCAAAAAGGCTAACGTCTATTACGTTGTCGCTGGTACTGGATTGGTTGTTTTCCGAAGAACTCTGTCTCATCTGCGCAAGCAGAAGAAGCTCTACAGTAGAATTTTGCGCCGCGACCGTGGTGCCATTTTCTCCATGACTATTTTCCTTGGCCTTGAGCATGTCCTGCACCAACATTTCTTCGGAGCCGGAGGGGGCGTTATCGCCTCTCGCTCCCGGCTCTTGCCCGCTTTTGCTGCTAGCCAAGTGGTCATGTGGATTCAACGGGTTATTATTTCCACTAACTCCACTAGTATGCCCGGCCCTGGAGCTTGACATTATGGAGCCATCAGAGAGCTTTGGCTGTTTGCTCGCGTCGGCTGAAGAATTGCTCGAAGAACGCCCTGACAAATCGCTTGGCTGCTGCTTAATACTTTGCGCGACTGAATCCGAGTTCAGTGTCGCTGGGCGCCTTCCCGGGGCTCCAAGCTTGCTAGTCGAACTCGGATCGGGCAGACCTTGGTCATTCAGCCTGCCGGTGACGGTGGACTCATTCTGAGCGGAATGACCGCCGGGAATTTTGGCCTGTGACACTCCTTGCCCGTGAGCAGCCACGCGGTTCTGATTTTGTGAATCCCCGCTGCTCGCGATATTGCATCGCTCCTGTTCGGCTTGGCTAGTCTGGCTGAACTGCTGCGTTTTCGCGCCCATGGCTGTGAAGTTCTGCACGGCTTCCGTGGCTTTCGTCACCGCGGCTCGCGAGGCTGAAAGAAGATCTGTCGCGCTATTGCTCAATTCCCTCGTCTGGGCCATTTCTTTCCCACAGAATTTTTGCAATGTCTTTAGTTTACCATCCAGGCTCACGGTCGAGCCCAGTTCCTCTTCTTCGGGTGCAATATAGGAAGTCGTGAGCTGATCCAATTGGCTGCGGATCGTATCGATATTAGCCGAGCAAGCCTGGCTCGTCTGGGTCAGTGCCTTGGTCATCGCGGCGTTTTCCCTAAGGGCTACGCAGCTCGCGGCCGTCGCGGAATTCGCCCCCCGCTGCGAAATCAGCGTTTCCTTCTGGTTGCAGGAAAGCTCCAAGCTGCTCACGTTCGTTTGCAGTTGCTGCAGCAAATCCTGCTGCCCCGATAATTTTTTCTTGGTTTGGTCATTGGCTTCTTGGATCGACTCGCACGCCCATCCCGAGACGGGAAAAATGACCATCGCCAACAACAAAATTATCCGCCTGGCTATTTTGCTGGGCATGAACTTTACCTAAGAGATTTATTTCTTAAAACAATCGCACTTTTTCTTGTTGCTGATTGAGGAAGCTGCATTGTATCTGGCTTCTTCGCCTTTACAGCCCGGAATTATCGCGAAAAGTCGCTTCAAAGTTGAAGTCTTATTGCATTCGTGGGACGCGTCTTTGGCTATTTTGTAGTCTGCACAAATGCCGTCGCATAATTTGTCCGGACCACCTGCACTTCCTGCGTCTTCTGCGCGGGCGGAAGGTGACCATAAAATTATGCAGGCGAATCCGATTGCTGAAATGAGGTAAATTTTCCGAAGCATTATTGACCAGTTCATTTTTCCTCCGACCGTCCATTGCATCACTAATTCTCTATCGGCTAAGTAAGAGGGCTACTTGATGAGGATGTCTCTTTTCGGAGACGGGTCGGCCATGGGAAATGGGTCTGTTTAAAATCCCGCGGCTTGGGTATTGAGTTTCAACTTGAAGCCGCCGCCCGAAACGCTGCTGACAGCGTTGGTGGGAGCGCCCAGGGAAATGCTCGCCTTGAAGCCACCGCCGCTCACTGCTTTGCCCGCCCCGCCGGCCGTCGATCCAATGGACGATGCGGTCGATGTGGAACTCGGACTCGTGGGGGTGGTGGTCCCAGTACTGACGGCGGGAGTCGGGGTAGTGCTGGCGGCGGTGCCAACACTAGTGCCTGCGGACGCAGCAGTACTGGCTCCGTTTTCGCCCGAAAGAGGCGCTCCCGCGATGGAATCGCTATTGATGGCGCTCTTCTGGGCAACTGGGCTTACTGGAGATGGTGCTGGACCGGGGCGAGAAGCGGGAGGGGCTCCTATAAAACCGCCGCCACTGTTATCCATGACCATAGGGACATCGCTCGGGGGTTGCTGGTGCCCCGCATCTTCGCTGATTGAAGGTGAAGGCATCTCTTGGTGAACGTTCGGCCTGAAAGGAGTTTGGGAGAACGACGCCGGTGCGCGGGAAGTTTTGCGATCGTCTTTCGCCTCTTCCTTTTTTTCTTCCGCTACCTCTTCGGTGCTCGCGCTCTTCTTGCTGGGAGAGAGGAGATAATCAATGCCTTTGACCGCCACGTAGCTGGCACCACCGAACAATCCGCCGTTCAAAAGAAAAGCAGCGAGAAGGCCTGTCCATTTTTTGTTGCCGCCCATATTTGTTCCCTTCCAGTGTCCGCTTATCGTCTATTCGCGGACTAAAGTTTAACTCCTGCTCCCTGGAGAGATGTTTCATTGGGGAGTCACCGGAAATCGCGAGGATCATTCAATTTCTTACCATTCAATTTTTGGACTGTATGGGTCGATAGACATGGATGGAGAAGGGGAGAAAGGTTCGCCATCGCGGCATTTCAAGAACGGCTGTTTTAGACAGAAAACCGCTACTCCTCCGATTGGCGCTCGCCGTTCTGCTTACGGCGCTTACTCTTTTCCTGAGTCTCAACGTAGCGCATGCATCGGGCAGCAAGCCGTTAAATGTCGACGCTCCGCCCGTAGCAGCCGGTCACGCACCTGCAGCTGGCGTCTCGGCACCGCCTGCGGGGGTCATACCGGCGGCCGCACCGGCAACACCTCCGCCTCCAGCGCTTCCCCCGCCTCCCCCTGAAGTTGACCAATTTTCCTCGCAAACCCAAGCTGCGGGAAACAATAATTTAGGCGGCGCGGTCGCCGCCAGCGTCAGCGTGGTGGTATGCGCAGAAGGCGCGAACCAAATCAAGACTAACGATGCGGCTTCCGGGGCCCTCATCCAGTCCTGCCTAGACAGTTTTTCTGCCGCAAATGAAATGAAGGCGGCGGAAGCAAAGGCCGCCGCAAATGCCGGCTCGGGCAATGTTGGTGACAGCTTGAGTGTGAATCAGGCCGTTCTAGATTCCGAAAAGGCGCAAAGCGTCCTCGGTGATTTAGAAAAGAAATACGACATCAAGCGGAATGATTTCACTCAAAAGCTCCTTGAGGCCAAAGGCGATCCGGAATTGCTCGGAAACCAGGATTTCCTGGACGACTTACTTAATGGAAAAGTGAAACGCGAAGATGTGGACAAGGCTTTGGCAACGGCCGACGGGCTCACCGAAAAAGAGAAAGCCGCCCTCATCGCCGATTCGCGCGTGGCCGGCCTAGGCGACGGGTTCCTCTACAATTTGAACAAAAAAGGCGCTACTTCGGGAAGTATGGCGAAAGTCGCGACTTCAAGTCTGCGGGAAAAATTGAAGCGTAAACTTGCCAGTGCCGGGGGCGGTGAGGCTGCGTTTCTGGGCCCGCAAGCAGTGCCGGCAGTATGGGGAAAGCAGTTGGTGAACAATAAATCTGATTTAACGCCAATCGCCGACCCGCTTTTCACGAACGCAGCCGAGGTCAGCGCGAGTGAGGACGAGCGCCCGGAAGCGGAACTGACTTTGTTTGATGTCGTCCACCGGAAGTATTCTGAAAAATGTGAATCAATGAGGGGGCAGCCGGCTGGCAAGGCCCGCTAGGGCCCGGTCGAGTTTATCTCCAGGTGCCATCGTCGTTTGAAGGCTCTTCTTTCTGTGTGCAGGCTTCAAGAAATCCTTTTACTTCCCGCTTTCCGTATCTATTGCAAACATCATTACCGAACCCTGAGCCCGTACTGTCGACGCACACATCAGCGATTCCCTTGTAGCGAATTACGTCTTGAGCAAGGGCTTGCATGTCGAGCCTGAGGAGCCAATGGAGATCAGCGGCGGCGGCGAAAGCATTTCCCGTAAAGCAATAAAGGTAGAGATCACTCGCAACAACGGCCTTGGGATCGGCGATGAATTGGCCGTTTCCGTACTTGAGGGTATAGCCTTCGGAAGCATGAGCGGAGAGGCTGGCGGCAAATATTGTTAATGCAAATATAGTTTTCATTGTTTATGTGCTCCGGCGATGAGGAATTCAGTCTTGGATGGGCGCCTGCAATTTAGTGTGGTGCGCCATTTATTGTCAACAAAACTCAATCCAATCCCAGAAAACAAAAAAACCGCCCGCCCTATGGGCAGCCGGTTTTTTATGTTTGCTTGGAGCGGGATACCAGATTGAGCTCGGGCTCCTGCCCTCGCCGCTTGCGCGCGCTCGGCCTTACGGCCTGCGCGTCCAAAATGGCCGTAGTGGCCATTTTGTCGAACTGGCGACGCCTTCAGTGCTTAGTTCTCTTTACTGAGAACCCAGTCCCAGAAAACTAAAAATCCGCCAATCCCTATGGGATCGTCGGATTTTCGTTTGCTTGGAGCGGGATACCAGATTCGAACTGGCGACCTTCTCGTTGGCAACGAGACGCTCTAGCCAACTGAGCTAATCCCGCACTCCTACAAACTGAGTGCTTGTTCTACGAAATCAGAGCGGTATTCGTCAAGGCTTCTGCTGTTTTAGACGTAGCTTTTCGCGAAGTCCGCGGAAGAAATCGATCACATAGGTTAACGCACTGGTCAAAGACAGAAAAATGGAGACA